>JAEEGJ010027530.1_pt1 | contig 11407 bp, 11 predicted proteins | sample 8958761 | NCBI WGS metagenome assembly JAEEGJ01 (sample SAMN16246546, study PRJNA631951) | gut metagenome | biome: gut microbiome; feature: rumen; material: RS-attached | host: Bos | place: Iran: Karaj | collected 2018-10
TTGGTTTTAAGTCTTTGAAAACTTTCTGGCAAAAGTATATAAAAAATCCGCCATTTTTTCAAGTCCAATGGATATTACAAATTTTTGATAACTTACCTAATTGTATTTCAATATGTTATGTTTTAATTTTACAACTTATTACTCACCAAGTGCTATTTCCTTATACCCAAAAACCACCTCCAAACCATATTTTTTGAAATATTCTCTCACCTGATTTTCGTTCCATTCCGTTGCGGCAAGGATGAAATCACCGCCCCAAGCGCCCAATGATTTCACTACGCCCTCGAAGCCAGAGAAACGTTTTTGAACCGCTTCTTGCCCGATGCAGCGGGCGATGATGCGCTCATGGCATTGTATGAGCATAGCGAATTCGTCCAAACTTTGGCATTTCGGAACGGCACGGCTGATTTCCGAAATGGCCTCAATATCTTTTTGTAAATCAACAGGATTTGTCTTCTCCAAAAACGCCTTGATTTCCTTTGACGAACTTTGCTTTTGGCCTTGATAGACGAAAAACAGATGTTCGGCGAAGAGTGGATTGAAATCTATAGGTTCAACCAAGGGAGTCGGCTTTTCGACGGGCTCAACGACCTTAGGTCCCTGAGTTTGTCGAAGGGCCGATTCAGTAGTTGATAGTTGATAATAAATTGGTCCTTCAGCCGTAGCGCAAGCAATGTCATAGCCCGAGCCTCCGAAGGTCAATTTCAGCAGTTCGTATGGATTCACGTCCGCCCATTGCGCCAAGTTGGCAATGAGAGTTGAGCTGCTGCCGAGGCCCCAGTTTGGGTCGAAATCGAGGTGGGTGGTGAAATTCAAGTCGTTGCCTTCAAAAGCCTTGGGATTCAGCTGTTTGACGGCTTGAAGGATTTGTTTTAGTTTTTCAGCCTTTAGTCGGTCGTCACAGTCAATGATTTCAAGGGTTTTGTGATTGAAGGTTACCGAAAACCAAGGGCCGTCGGGTTTGTAGGTATCCCATTGTAGAGACGTGCCATGCCGCGTCTCTACAGACAGGGATTGTCCTGGTTTCAGCGGCAAGGCCAAAGCCAATGCACCTTTCAGGACGAGGTATTCGCCTGTCAGAAGGAATTTCCCATAAGAATAGTATTTTTGAACCATATAGAAGCTATTTTTGGCACGCAGAATCCGCAGAATTGTGTGAAGCCTACCGGATCCTTATTTCGAATGGAAACGCAAGCGTTTCTTGAAATCGCTGAAAGCGATGACCGCCGTTCTGCGAATTCAGCGGATTCTGCGTGAAACAATTAGTAATTATTTACAATTCTATGTATCCCATCCATCAAATTATCCACATTAAAGTTTATCAAAAGTCCGACCTTCTTTCCCGTAGGTTTTAGATAAGATGTAAGTTGTTTATAGTGAATGGCATTTAGCTCTTCAACAGATTTCAGCTCTATGATGAGTTGGTCTTCTCCCAAAATATCCAACTTCAATCCTTCGCCAATCTCATCTCCTTTGAAAATAATATTAACCGGCACTTCCATTTCAGCCTTTAAGCCCTTGAGTTCAAGTTCTTTTATGAGAGCTTTTTGATACACTTTTTCCAATAATCCTGACCCAAAGGTCTTATAAACCTCTAAAGCGCAACCAATTACTTTATAGCTCAAAGGATCATTCTTGAAAGTAGCCATATTTGATTTTATTATTCTGTCGCTTTGCGCTTCTGCGATTTAACTTCGTTGAATGCTTTGCATTTCTGCGGATTCTGCGTGAGAAAAAACTATCTTTTGAGTGTTTCCAAAAATTGTTCCACCCCTGCATACGACACCGTCTTATCCTTGAAATATTCGCGTGCCTGTTTTTTCTCCTCTTCCGTAGCGTTCAGTTGGTTGAGAATATTGTTCAAATGCATCTTCATATGGCCGGCTTGGATGCCTTTGGTGGTCAGCGAGCGTACGGCGGAGAAATTGTTGGCCAAACCCATCGTGGCGGCTATCATCATCAGTTCTTTGGCAGTGGGGTTACCCAAGAGTTCAAGGGTTTTCTTGGCAAGCGGATGCAAACTGGTCAGTCCGCCAATGGTGCCCAAAGCCATCGGCACTTCCAACTCGAAGTGGAAGATGCCGTTTTCAATCGTTGCAGTCGAAAGGCTCTCATAATGTCCGTTGCGCGAGGCATAGGTGTGTCCGGCAGCCTCCACGGCACGGAAGTCGTTGCCCGTGGCGATGACCACCGCGTCGATGCCATTGTAAATACCTTTATTGTGCGTGGTGGCACGGTCGGTGTCGATATGGGCAATGTCGACGGCTTTCTTGAATTTCTTGGCGTATTCGGCACACGAAAGATGCTCATCAATGCCGTCTAACTGCTCCACAGGACATTCCACCCAGACTTTCACACGACAATCAGGCGTGTTGTTTGACAAGATGGTCATAATAATCTCTACCTTGCGGAGCTTTTCGGACAGGTCTTGTTGCTCGGCAAAGAAGTCCTGCAGGCTGTGCCCGAACTGCTCCAAAGCGGAGTTGATGAAGTTGGCTCCCATGGCATCGCCCGTGCCAAACTCCACTCGAATCTGATAATAATCAGGGATTTGTGCGCTGTAGTCGATGAGTTTCATGCCGAGGATGCCACCGCCGCGTTTGCGCATCTTCTCGGTCATAGCATCGGTGTCGGCCAATAGGCGTTTTTCGATTTCGGGGAACAGCTCGAACAGTTTTTCCTTGTCACCGCTCCAGCCGAAATGCACTTGCCCGACCTTACGAACGTCGATGACTTCGGCATGGAACCCGCCGCGTTCGCCCCAGAACTTGGCAGCTGCCGAGGCAGCTGCTACAACGGAGCTTTCCTCAATGACCATAGGCACGATATAGTCCTTACCGTTGATGGTCACATTGGGTGAAATGCCGTAGGGAATGAAGAAATTGGTGATAGTATTCTCGCTGAACTCGTCAAAGAGTTGTTGCTGCTTTGAGTCGGAGTGCCAATAGCTCTTGAGCAAACTAATGACCTCGCCGGGATTCTCAAAGTAGTTGGCAATCAGCTTCAACTTCTCTTCTTTGAGAAGTTTAGAAAAGCCTTTTTTTATGCGTTCGCGAGTGGCCATAGCCTAATCTACCATTCTTCTTCTTCGATGACTTTTTCAGGAATGAGGCTCTCCTCAAATTTTTGTCCCCAATCTTCAGCAAAAGCGGCCATTTGGTTCAGATAGCTATCCCAAACAGGCTGATACAAAGGATCTTCCTTGTTCATCCATTCCTCGCAAGGATGGTTCGATTGGGTCTTTTGCATGAAATCTGTGAGGGTATAGCGTACACGACCTTCGCGCACCTCGATGGTGAAATAATAGGTAATCCAAGGCCATTTCGATTTAACGGGGTCACCATTGTCAAGTTGGAGTTGATGCTTGCCTTTTAGTGTACGTCCATCGTTCTGTTGGACGATGGTAGAAGGGCTCTTGTAATAGGAGTTCAAGAAGCCACTGTAAATGCGGTTAAACACTTCATCTTGAGAGCCGACGGTGTTGATGACCTTGCGGAAACAAATCTTTTCCGTCTTGGGGTCAATAGGTAGGTCGGACTGGGCAAAGGCGATGGTCGCAAACAGGATGGCGACGAATAGCAGTGCTACTTTTTTCATTTTCTATTAAATTTGGTCACAAAATTAGTAATTATTCGTGTTGCTTCAGCGCAACGGGTGTGAAAAATAACAAATATTAGGCCAAAACTACAAGGGTCTGACTTCAGAATTGTCATAGCAAGCCAAATCCTTTAGCGGATTGCCTTTATAGTATAAAGTAGAGGCGTCATTCAAGGTGGCTCTCAGATATTCGGTCACCCAGACTGTGGCTTCGGAGGCTTCGGAGAGCTCTGCATAAAGCTTATTCACTTGAGTTTCAACCATATTTAGCAGACTACCGTCGTATAGTTTTATGTCGGCTCTGGCTGTTTCGCCTCCCCGATTGATGAATCGCGAGTTGTTGTTCAGGTCTAGGTCGAGCAGTTCGGTGGCATGGATTCTTCCATTGAATTGTGAGGATTGTTTCAATGAGGCTATGCAGGTAGTGCCGTCAAATTGATAATTAAGCAGTTTTGAAGCCTCATCCATCACGATTTCGCATTTGTCGCCCGAGAAGGTTAAGGCGTTGCAAACGGAACCTTCACTCAAGTTCACATAGAGCCGTTCCCCTTCATAAGAGCCAGAGAAAGTGATTGTTGACGCATTTTTGGCGTCTATTTTTTCGAGTTGATGCAAATGTACAGTGGCTCGAAACTCGGAGTTGATGCCCGGGTAGGTCTTGATCATAAAACCAAGTTCGAGATGAGTGTCGTTCATCTTGGCTTTAACATAAGGCTCCAGATAAGCGGAGTAGGCCAGTTCGACGTACGTGCAACTGTCGGCCACAACGGTAACTTGCCAGCCGTCGCTGACTTCGATTTCTCGGATGTCGGCATTTTCGAAAACGGTTTTTTGAATAAGGGTCATATCGGCCTCTTTCTTGCAGGAGGTGGCGAAGCAAAGCGCCATAAAGAGGAATAAGATGGGTTTTAATGTTCTCATAGTTTCCATTTTTTCTCACAAAACCTACAAAACTCACAAAACTAATTGATTGTGAAAAGCACGCCAACCAGCTGCTTTTCGGCGGCAAGCGGTTGCGAGCCGCCAGCCTTACAAATGTGGTTTTGATGGTTTTGTGACATAACGATTTTTTTACTGTTTTATTATTGGTGGTGATAGGGTTCACCTTTTAAAATAGTGAAAGCACGATAAAGCTGCTCGACGAAGATGAGGCGTACCATCTGGTGGCTGAAGGTCATGGGCGAGAGCGACATCTTGGCGTTGGCGCGGTCGTAGACTTCTTGCGCGAAGCCGTAAGGCCCACCAATGATGAACACCAGCCTTTTTGCGCCAGAAGCCATCTGTTTTTCAAGGTTTTCGGCAAACTCTACGGAGGTAAATTGCTTGCCATTTTCATCCAAAAGGATGACTTGGTCGCCAGGCTGCAGCTGTTGCAATAATAGGAAACTCTCTGCTTTCTTTTGTTGGTCTTCGCTGAGGGTCTTGCGGTTGCGTGGGTCGGGGAGCTCTTTCATCTCAAATGAGGCATAATGCCCAATGCGGCCCACGTATTTCTTGATGCCAGTGATGAGGTAGTCTTCATCCGTTTTTCCTATGGTCAGTAGTAAGATTTTCATTTTTCCTATGGCTTATGATCATGACTATGACCGCACCCACATAGTGTAAAGCGGTCATAGTCATAGTCAATGGTCATGGTCTAAAAGGTTCAAAACTGCTTTCTTATCCAGTTCCAACTGCGCCTTCAATTCATCCAGCCCGTCAAACTTCTCTTCATCGCGGATGCGGTCGATGAAGCGCACATGGATCTGTTTGCCGTAGAGGTCGCCGTCGAAGTCGAACAGGTTAACTTCGATGATGGGATTGTCCTCGCTGCGGTCGCCGATGGTGGGTCGATGTCCGATGTTGGCCATGGCCTTGTAGGTCTTGCCTTCGTAGTCAACGAGGCAGGCATACACACCTCGGTTACTGATGAGCATATATTCCCTCGGCAACTCAAGGTTGGCAGTGGGGAAGCCCAAAGTGCGACCAATTTTGTTGCCCATAATGACCTTTGCAGTTATGGAATAAGTGTAGCCAAGTAATCGGTTGGCGTTCTTTACGTTGCCTGTGGCAAGAGCGTTGCGGATTTTCGTGGAGCTGATGGCAATATTCTCAACGTCTTGTGCGGCAATACGTTCTACTTTGAAGTTGTATTTTTGCTTCAAGTCATTGAGCAGGCCAAAGTCGCCCATACGGTTCTTGCCGAAGTGATGGTCATAACCCACAACGATATAGGCAGGCTTGATGTTGTCGATGATGTAGTCTTTGATAAAGACTTCGGAAGGCGTGCGCGAAAACTCTTTGGTGAAGTTGATGATGACAACATTGTCGATACCGAACTCCTCAAATTTCTTGAGCTTTTCCTCGGGTGTACAAAGGAAACGCAGATTGGAGCTGTCGATGTTGAGTACCTGTCTTGGATGAGGTTCAAAAGTGACAACAACTGTTTGTCCACCAATGCTTTGTGCCAATGTCTTCATCTTATTGAAGATGGCTTGATGGCCAAGGTGGACACCATCGAACGTGCCGATGGTGACCACGGCGTGGGGAATGTTGCGGGCTGCTATGATGTTTCTGAAAACTTTCATCTATGAAGAATGATGAATTCGGAATGATGAATGTGGAATGATGGGTCTGGTCGGCCATTCGGCATTCCGAATTCCATTATTATACAAGTTTCGTTTCTATTAAGTATTTAGCTATCTGCACGGCATTGGTGGCGGCACCTTTGCGGATGTTGTCGCTCACAATCCAGAGGTTCAAGCCGTTGTCGATACTGTAATCGCGGCGGATGCGGCCTACGAAGACCTCGTCCTTGTCGTAAGCGATGATGGCCATGGGGTAGAGATTGGTGCTCGGGTCATCTTGAACGATAATGCCGGGTGTGACTTCCAACATCTTGCGGATGTCGTCAATCTCAAAAGGACGCAGAGTTTCTACATTGACGGCCTCGCTGTGGCCTCCATTGACAGGCACTCGGCAAGCCGTAGCTGTGATGGCGATGTTGTTGTCACGCAATATTTTACGGGTCTCGTTGACCAGTTTCTCTTCCTCAGAGGTGTAGTCGTTGTCGTAGAAATCACCGGCATGGGGGAGGACATTGCGATAGATTTGGTGCGGATAGGCGGGTTTTGTCGTTGTAGAGTCGTAGCGCGCTACGTCTTTATCAGCGTTTTCTTCGCTGTTCAATTGATTAATCCCTTTCAATCCGCTACCGCTCACGCTTTGATAGGTAGCGATGACCAATCGTTTTATGCCGTAGACCTTGTGAATCGGCGTCAATGCCATCACCATCTGTATGGTAGAGCAGTTGGGGTTGGCGATGATGTGTGTGTCCTTGGTGATAGTGTCGGCGTTGATTTCAGGGACGACCAAAGGCACGTCTTTCTCCATGCGCCAGGCCGAGCTGTTGTCGACAACGAAAGTGCCTTGTTCGGCAAAACGCGGCGCATACTGCCTTGAAGCTGCAGCTCCTGCCGAGAATATAGCAATGTCGGGGTGGGCTGCGATGGCATTGTCCACACCAATTACCTTATAAGTCTTGCTTTGGAAAATGATTTCTTTTCCGATGGAGCGTTCCGATGCGGCCACTATCAATTCATCTATGCGAACTTTCTGCTCGTCAAGTACTTGAAGCATCTTTGAGCCGACCAATCCGGTGGCTCCCACCACTGCGATTCTCATTATTTTGTCCTTAGAATTAGACTGCAAAAATAGAAAAAAAAGTGGGAAATGGTTGATTTTATCTGTGCATTATATGAGAGAGGTTTTGTGTACGATGTGTTCATTGTCTGTTTATTATCCAGACACCATAAATACCCGAGCGTCTTTCCATTTGGAGTGGCGCAGAATCTCGCTGGTGAAGTGTGTACGGCTGCCTATCTGTTCCAATAGTTCCTTGGTCTTGTCAAACTGACGTAGCTCTCGGTAGATTTCAGGCAATTCAAGATCGATTTGTTCGTCTGGATGCTTTTCGAGTAATGCAAGAAGCCGTTTTAAGTTGTCGGCGAAGTCATTGTGGTTTTTGATGAATAGCTTCTCACCCTCAAGAATCAGTTTCCTGTTGCAGTGCCACACCCCGAAACTCATAAAGCCGTTGAGTAGGTATTTCAGGCGAACGTGTTGATGGTTCCGATGAAGGTCATTGTATGCCCACCACAAAAAACGCCGTAGATAAATCTCTTTCTTAGGCTCGTAGTGGCTTTTTTTCAGGAAGGTTTTGTAATGATTGATTAATGCCATTTTCCCCTTATTGTTGGAGAAACTGATTCCGAAAAATCTCCAAGTATTCCATGAATAGACTTCTGCATTTGGTTTTTCGAAGGTAATCAAAGGCTCAACTGGCTTCTCAATCCAAAAAATATGGCCGCATGAAGGACACATAATCATCTTTTGCGGCGTGGTGATCAGATTGTCGTTCAGAACCTTACCATCCGAATACAAGATAGCTTCGTTGACCATTTCGGCTTTCAGGTTGCGACCTTCGAGCCAAGCTTGGCAATGGGGGCACTGGAAATAAAATGAATCAAATTTCAGCATAAATCATAATTGACTGATAATCAAAAAATGTATTTCAGTATTGGCTAACAACAAATAGATAACAAAATGAACTATTACTCTCTACTTATTAGGTGGTTTTCTTATTGCAAAGATACGCATTTCCATAAAATCTACAACTTCTAAGCTTCAAAGTTATTATTTAAAAGCATTTTAAATAAGTAAATAAGTAGATGAGCAAATTTAGTTTACATATTGGATATAAGACTACGGGACATGGGTTTGTCTCGAAGTCCCGTGTCCCGAAGTCATAGGATAATGCAGTTTAATTTTGAACATTTACTTAATAACTTGTGACCATGGCCGCTCAAATTTGAAATGAAAGTGGTCATAGTCAAGAACATAGTCAAGAAAACTCCAAAGTCAAAAAAATGTAAAATAGTTTGATTAGTTACATATCTAATGCGAGGCTGTTATTTTGCAAATAAATGTTGCTGAAAAGACCTTTGATGAAACTTGAAGGTCTTTTTATTTTCCTAAACTTCACAAAAAACCGCGTTTTAGAAAATAAAACACCTTAAATCTCCGATGATGATTAAAACAAAATGAGTACGGCGGCCTGGTTCAAAGCGTAGTTACTTTGGATGATTTGTTTGCATGCTGAAGACATATCGAGGATGTTTTTACGGTAAATTCACTATCTTTGCCGAAAATTTCAAGGCCATGAAACCCTCGGAACAGCAGGAAGCCATCGTGAAGGTCGCGCCAATTGGACTGTTTGGTATGTTGGGTGTTCCACTGTTTAATGCACTCATCGGACGGCAAACTTGGATGGATACACTTTGGGATTCTTTAATAAGCATAGGCATTTGGGCGGTCTTGATTGGGTTGTTTTTGCTTGGGTCGAGGGTGCCAAAGAAAAAATGAAAATCAATAATCTAAAAACAAATCAAATGAAAAAACTATTCTCATTAATCGCAGCCTTAGTGCTGACCATGACAGTAGCCCGCGCCGACGAAGGTATGTGGCTGCCTTATTCACTGAATGGCCAGAATTTGGCCGAGATGCAAGCCATGGGCTGCAAACTCACGGCTGAACAAATCTTCAGCTTCAACCAACCCAGCATCAAGGACGCCATCGTGCAATTTGGCGGCGGCTGCACGGGCGAGATCATCTCTCCCGAAGGCCTGCTGCTCACCAACCACCACTGCGGCTTGAGCTATGTACAGAAGCATTCGTCCATCGAGCACGACTACCTCCCCGACGGCTTCTGGGCCAAGAACAAAGGCGAGGAACTGCCTAACGCAGGTCTCTCCGTACTTTTTTTAAATAAGGTGGAAGACGTCACCGAGGCCGTGCTGAAAGGCGTCACAGCTCAGACCTCCGAAGCTGAGCGCGATGAACTCGTTGCCAAAAACAGCCGGGAACTCACCAAGGAACGTAAAGGCGAACGCAACGTACGCATCGAAATCGTGCCGTTTTATAGTGGCAACCAGTACATCCTTTTTGAGTATGACGAGTACAAGGACGTGCGCCTCGTGTGCTGCCCGCCTTGGGGCATCGGCAAATTTGGTGCCGACACCGACAACTGGACCTGGCCGCGCCACAAGGGCGACTTCAACATCTTCCGTGTCTACACCGCTCCCGATGGTAGTCCTGCGGAATACAGTGCCGACAACATCCCGATGAAGAGCAAATGGTTCCTTCCTATTAATTTAGGTGGCGTGAAGCCCGGTGACTATGCCATGATCCTCGGCTATCCCGGCTCGACCGACCGTTACTCGACTTCCTACACAGTGAAGAACGTCATCAACGAGGAAGGCCCAGCCATCATCGACTGCCGCACGACCAAGCTGGAGAACTACCGCAAGCATATGGATGCCGACCAAGAGGTGTTCATTATGTACGCCTCCAAACAGGCCAGCGTGTCGAACTACTGGAAATACTATATCGGTCAGGTGAAGCAACTCAAGCGCAACCACGTCTATGAACGCCGCCTTGCCCAAGAGGAGGACTTTATGAATTGGGTCAATGCTGACTCGAAGCGCAAGGCCGAATATGGCGACATTTTCACGGGTATCAAAGCGAAGTGGGACATTTTGGACGAGATTGAGAAGTCGTTTGTTTACCACCGTGAGGCGGGTTGGAATGGCGGCGAGGCCATCTCGTTCAGCCGCAGGTTTATGCGCATCAATAAGATGTTTGAGGACAAGGCCGACAAAGCCGACATCAAGGCCGCTGTCGAGAAGATGCAGCCTGTTGTGGAGACCTTCTTTAAGGACTACTCTATGCCTCTTGACCAAGATGTGACCGCAGCCCTACTGGCCTTGTTCTACAAAAACAACCAAGCCAACCTGATGCCGAGCGAGATTCTCCACATTGGTTTGGAGAATGGTGGTGACTTCACTGAATATGTGTCCAAAGCCTTCGCTAAATCCATCTTCACCGACAAGGCTCGTCTGGAGAAGTGGATGCAGAAGCCCAAAGCCCTTGACAAAGACCCCATCTTTGCCCTTGCGAACAACATTATCGATTCATACCAAGCTTTGTATGTGCGCTATGAAGAGGCCCAAAACCTCGGCAACCAAGGCGAGCGCCTCTATATGAAGGGCTTGATGGAGATGCAGAGTGACCGCAACTTCTATCCTGATGCCAACTTCACCATGCGTCTGACTTACGGCACTGTGGAGCCTTACAAGGCCGCCGATGCCGTCAACTATAACTACTACACCACTATGGACGGCGTGATGGCCAAGTATGTGCCTGGTAACTGGGAGTTCGATATCCCGCAGGATGTGCGCGACCTCGTGGCCAAGAAAGACTATGGCCGCTATGCCAACGAAAACGGTGAGTTGGTCGTCAACTTCATCACCACCAACGACATCACGGGTGGCAACTCGGGCAGTCCTGTCATTGACGGTGAGGGCAACCTCATCGGTCTGGCCTTCGACGGCAATTGGGAGGCCATGAGTGGCGACCTCAGCTTCGAGAACAAGGTGCAGCGCACCATCTGTATGGACGCCCGCTATCTGCTCTGGTGCATCGAGAAGGTGGGTAAGTGCCAGAACATTATTGATGAGCTGGTGATTAAATAAGCAGATAGGCTGACATATTGGACACGAGACTTTTTTGCTTTAAGCTTTAAGCCGTAAGCTGTAAGCAATAAGCCTGGAAGCATCGATGCTAATGGCTTATGGCTTACAGCTTTTAGCTTATCGCTCTCAAATCTCGTGTCAAATGATACTGAAGGAAAACACACACCGATGAGTAGAGGCTTCATAAAAGAAGGCGACCAGGAAGAGATTCCGAGGGTGCCGATGCGGGCATATCTTCC
>JAEEGJ010027534.1_pt1 | contig 11406 bp, 9 predicted proteins | sample 8958761 | NCBI WGS metagenome assembly JAEEGJ01 (sample SAMN16246546, study PRJNA631951) | gut metagenome | biome: gut microbiome; feature: rumen; material: RS-attached | host: Bos | place: Iran: Karaj | collected 2018-10
TCGGGATACACATACACGTTGTTCATTTCCATATACTGTATGCTGTCGCCGTCCACGAGCACCTTGCCTATCTTTACCGTAGGCACAAACGTGGGGGAGTCCATCTCCGCCAACGCCTGCTCCGCTGTGATCCGCTCATTCTGGGCTGAGGCAGTGAATAGTGAACAGTGAATAGTGAATAGTATCGCTATCACTCTGAAATATAGCCTTGTCTTTGTCATTTCGACTGCAAAAATACAAAAAAATGCCGAGCGGAAGCAAATTTTTCACTTTTCACTCTTCACTTTTACCTTTTTTTATTATCTTTGCAACGTGAATCTTAAATATTAACGATGTATGAAGGCACAAAATCAAAGATCGTATTGGCTGGAGCGAGTAGTATTAATACTATTCACTATTCACTTTTCACTCTTCACTGCTTCTGCGCAGCAGGAGCATCCTTGGGAGGCGTATCTCAATGAGGTGATGACGATTGAGGATGTGGGGACTGCGGCTTGGGAGGAGATGTATGAACAGTTGTGTGAACTGGACCTGCATCCGATAGATTTGAATCGCGCCTCGCGAGAGCAGTTGGAACAATTGCCGTTCCTCTCTGCCCAGCAAGTGGAGGATATCATGCTCTATCTCTACCAATACGGTCCGATTAAGTCACTGGCAGAGTTGCAGATGATCCGTTCGCTGGATTATCAACGACGCCGATTGCTTACTTATTTTGTGGAAATAAACGATTCTATAGTCTATAGTCAAAATATCTGGGGTCGGACTTACAGTCGGCATGAACTGATGGCAACGGCTAAAATCCCTTTCTATGAGCGACGAGGCGATAACGAGATCTATAAAGGCTGGCCTTATCGTCATTGGCTGAAATACCAGTTCTCGTATGGTGATCAGGTGAAGGCAGGACTCGTAGGGGCACAAGATGCCGGAGAACCGTTCTTTGCGAATAAGAACCGCATGGGATATGACTATTATTCCTATTATCTACAGTTGAAACATTTGGGACGCCTGGAGTCACTGGTGCTGGGGAAATACCGCGTGTCGATGGGAATGGGTTTGATTGCCAACAATGGCTTTGCGATGGGTAAGTTGTCATCGTTGCAGAACTTAGGCCGCTCCACCACTACCCTGCGTGCCCATTCCTCCCGTAGCGCAGCCGACTATCTGCAAGGCGTAGGAGCCACATTGACGATTGCGAAAGGCCTCTCGGCAACAGGCTTCCTGTCGTATCGGGCGATGGATGCCACCCTTAATAAGGATGGTTCCGCTACCACCATTGTTACCTCGGGCTATCATCGCACAGAGACTGAGCTGGAAAAGAAAGACAACCTCCGAAACACCACCTTCGGAGGAAACATCCGCTATCAGCAACATGGCATCCACGCAGGTCTGAATGCGATTGCCACCCATCTGAATCGAGAACTGAGACCCAACACCTCTGTGCTCTACCGCCAACATGCTGCCCAGGGAACAGACTTCCTGAACTTCAGTGCCGATTATGGCTATGTCCATCACCGTTTTGCTTTCAATGGAGAGACGGCGATGAATAAGAACGGCGCCTTGGCTACCATCAACAGCTTGAGTCTGCAATGTGGCAGCGAGGTTTCGCTGATGGCACTCTACCGTTTCTATTCCTTCCGCTATACCTCGCTCTATAGCAATAGTTTCAGCGATGGAGGCTCGGTACAGAATGAGAGCGGCGTCTATCTAGGCGTCAACTGGCAACCGTCGCCCCGATGGAAGTTGATGGCCTATAGTGATTATGCCTATTTCCCTTGGGCCAAATATCAGATATCTCAGTCCTCGCATGCGTTCGACAATATGCTGCAGGTTTCCTATCTTCGCAACCGTTGGACCATAGATGTTCGCTATCGCCTGAAATTCCGCCAGCGAGACAATGAAGATAAGTCCGCCCTACAATCAAGAACCGAGCATCGTGGACGTCTGAGCCTGACCTATGACGGCCCCTTTAGCAGCCGCACGCAATTAGACTATACTCAGATTGCTTTCCGTGGGCAGAATCGGGGATGGATGGTGAGTCAGTCGTTAGGCTATAAGCTTCGCTGGCTGAGGCTCAGCGGTGGTTTGGGTTATTTCCATACCGACAACTACGACAGTCGTGTCTATCTCTATGAGTCAGGACCGCTCTATAATTACGGATTTAGTCAGTTTAGCGGCGAAGGCATCCGTTATTGGCTGATGGCACGGACAGAGATAAGCCGGCGTTTGATTCTTACTGCGAAATTCGGCACTACCGACTATTTCGACCGTTCCGTAATAGGCACCAGCTACCAGCAGATCGACGGCTCCTCGCAGTCGGATCTCGACCTCCAGCTCCGCTGGAAATTCTGATTTTTCCTACGGAATATCTTTTTTGTCTACGGAATTTAGGAATCTGGGAATTATTCCTTTATTCCAATATTCCGTAGACTTTAATAATCCGTAGACTAAATAACTAAATCTCTATAGAGATCAACCACTTGTTGGGCGACGTTCTGTCCTTCGAACCTGCGGATATAAGCCTGACTGCGCAGGATGCGCTCTTCGCGTCCCTCTGCCCCTCTGAGCACTTGTCGGATAGCAGCAGCCATACCCTCAGCATCATCAGGTGCCACATAGAGGTTGTCCGGGCCTCCCGCTTCTTCCAAGCACGACCCCGTACAGGCCACCACAGGCAATCCCGTACTGATGGCTTCGATGATAGGAATGCCAAAGCCCTCGTAGACAGATGGATAGACAAACGCCTCAGCCCCTGCATACAGGTCGGGCAATTCCTCATTTTTCACCCCATGCAGAATCTTCACCCGCTGTGTCAGACCGTGCCTCTGCACATATTCCTGCACCACATCGGTATATTTCGTGTGCCGTCCTACAATCACCAGTTGCAAATCCTCCGGCAGATACGGCAGCGCCTTCACCGCCAAGAGAATATTCTTTCTTTCCTCAATCGACCCTACGCTGAGGATATATCTTCCATCTTCTTTCTTCCCTCTTACTTCTTCCTTCGAAAATCTTGGTGCGCAGCTCTGATAGATCACGCTTATCTGACTGCCATCCACATCGCCGAACTCCATGATATCGCGCTTCGTACATTCGCTGATGGCGATGATATGGTCAGCCTCCTTGATGGTCTGCAGGAACTTCCAGGTATAGATCTTGGTGTCGAACCAGTGATAATATTCCGGATGGCGCAGGAAGATCAGGTCGTGGATAGTTACCACACTGCGGATATTTGTTTTGCTGATGCCAAAGGGCAACTCACCGCTCAATCCGTGATAGATTTGTATCTGGTCTCGTTGCAGATCCTTCACCATGCCTTTGCTTCTCCACCAAGCCTTGGCAAAAGGTAGGGCAGAGTCGTGGGGATAGCAGAACGATACATTGTCCTGCGCCACAATCTGTCCCCGCAACTCGTCGCGCCCCTTGTCTGGGGCATAGAGCCGCAGGTCCAACTGCGCATCATACTGGGCGATGTCATTCACCAACGTCCGTCCGTAGTTGCCCAGTCCCGTGCCGTTCCGCACAATCCGCTTCGCGTCGTATCCTATCTTCATAAACGTTTGCAAAAGTACACATTTTCCCGTGAACCACCAAGCAAAACAACAAAAAAAGCTGTCGGCGGGAGCGGATAATTATTTTAAAAAACGACGGAAAAAGTTTGTATATTCAGAATAATTCACTATCTTTGCAGCAGAAATACTTAAAACCATGATAGGAAAGATGATTATCTGCTGCCTGCTATTCTCCTTGAATGCCGCAGCACAGGAACAAGAAACTACTGACAGTGTAAGTACTCAAGAAACCAAGCCGAACCTGATGACACGACTTCATCAGGTACAGGAATACTTAAACACCAAGGCCAAGAAGAAGGTGGATCCGGCATACATCGAAGTGCCCGACAAGCCCTGGAGGGTGATACTGCGCTATAAAGAGAACGTGGTAAATGTGGACTACAGCCAAAATATCGAATTTCCCGAAACCAACGAGTATGCCGACTGGAATCTGTGTTTCGAGCCTCCCGTGGCTTCTTCCATCGGTTTCTGGGTGGGTTATCGCGGTACGGGATTCTCCTATTCCAAGTCGCTCACAAAGAACGCAGGTCGCTATTACTCCATCAGTTCGACGGGCGCCAAGTACGGGTTTAACTTCCGACTGAGGCGCTTCAACACGCAAGACGGCCGGTTCACTGGGAAAGACTACGAAAACGAGCAGGTTACCTTTGAGCTTGATGAGGATGTCAAAATGCCGGCACCTGTATGGATACGTTCCGTCTATATCAACGGATACTACGTGTTCAACGGGCGTCGCTATTCACAGGCTGCTGCCTACAACCAGTCGGTCATCCAGCGTCGCTCCGCAGGGTCATTGCTGTTAGGCGCCACATGGTATCAGTCGTCGTTCGACTATGCGGACATGGCCAACGCAGTCTATATGGTTATCGGTCATGGCATCTCCCGCATCAAAGTACACCAGGCCAACCTCGGTATCGGCTATGGCTACAACTGGGTACCGTTTCGCGGTTTTGTGGTCAACGCGATGGCCATGCCTACCCTAAGCGTCTATAACCGCGTGAAAGCCTACAAATATGAAACCAACTATGACGTGTCTCCTAATGATCCTGTTGATGACTATGGAGACTGGAACCCGGAGACAAGGAGATGGGCCAACGGAAAGACACATAAACCCCTTGGGATGCTCAAGGAGGAGGGGGACAATCAGTTTGACTACTGGGATGCAGAGCCGGATGTGGACTACAGCATGCTCCGCCTCAACCTTGACTTGCGGCTCGGCATAGCCTACAACTTTGGCAATTACTTCGTTGGCGCCCAGGCGCAGTACAATAATTTCCACTACAAGACCGATAACTGCAAAGTCAACATCTTCGATGCCTACGCCCGCCTGGCATTTGGCGTGAGACTGTAGGACTCCGTGGTGCGATGCCGGTCTTTTTTTCTTTTAACACTTCATATAGTGTGGTTTCCGTAACTTTTTCGTATCTTTGCATCGGATTAAATAAATAATGTAGATGAAGATACCATTTTCACCCCCGTATATTGACGACCAGGTGGTGGCGGAAGTGACCGACTCGCTGCGCTCTGGCTGGATTACCACAGGCCCCAAGGTGGCGGCCCTACAGGAAGAAATTGTGAAACTGACAGGTACGCAGGCCGCGCTCTGCGTGAACTCATGGACCACAGGTGCCATTATGATGCTGCGCTGGCTGGGCGTGAAGCCTGGCGACGAGGTGATCATACCCGCCTATACCTACTGCGCCACTGCCTTCGCCGTGTTGTGGGCTGGTGCAAAACCCGTGATGGTGGACTCTGGCGAAGACCTGAATATCAGCGTTGATGCTATCCGTAAGGCTATCACCCCGAAGACGAAGGCTATCATACCCGTGGACATAGCGGGCTATCCCTGCGACTACGACGGCATCATGGCACTGGTACAGGAACCGGCAATCAAGGCGATGTTTGAGCCTACCTCACCGGTGATGGAGCAGTTGGGACGTATCTGCGTGATTAACGACTCGGCACACTCCATCGGTTCGCACTACCATGGGAAGTTCTCAGGCACAGAGACCGACATCGCCATCTTTTCGTTGCATGCCGTGAAGAACATCACCACGGCGGAGGGCGGTGCCATCTGTCTGAACCTGCCTGAGCCTTTCGACAATGCCCAGCTCTATCAGCAGCTGAGGATGATGGCGCTGAACTGTCAGACGAAGGATGCCTTTACGAAGAGTAAGGCAGGCGGTTGGCGGTACGACATCGTGGGCATGGGCATGAAGGCGAATATGGCTGATGTGAATGCGGCTATCGGACTGGCTGAGATACGGCAATATGATAAGCTTTTGGCAGAGCGCAAACGCATCTTCACGGCCTACAATGAGGCGTTCAGCAAAGAGGCCTGGGCCATCACACCATCGGTAGTGAAAGACGGGCGGGAGACTTCTTACCATGTGTATGCCCTGAGAATAAAGGATATCACTGAAGAACAGCGCGACGAGATTATCGCGGAGATTTCCAGACATGAGGTGGCGGTGAATGTGCATTTCATTCCGCTGCCGATGCTGACCTTGTTCCGCGACTTGGGCTATGACATCAAGGATTATCCCCAGGCCTATCAGAACTATGCTCATGAGATATCGCTGCCCTGCTATCCGCAGCTGAACGAGGAGATGACGGCTTGTGTCGTCGAGACGGTTATCAACGCTTATCATACTGTTGTCGATAAGGCATGAGCGAGGCCAGGATATCCGTTGTCATCAATACCTATAATGCCCGCCAGCATTTAGCCAAGGTGTTGGAGTCGGTGAAGGACTTCGACGAGGTGGTGGTGTGCGATATGGAGAGTACCGACGATACGGTGGCAATTGCTGAGCAGTATGGCTGCAAGGTCGTGACGTTTCCCAAAGGAAATCATACCTGCTGCGAGCCTGCCCGTACATTTGCCATTCAGTCGGCATCGAATCCGTGGGTACTGGTGGTGGATGCCGATGAGATTGTGACTCCCGAGCTGCGCGAGGCACTCTATCGGATAGTCATGGGGACAGGTACTTGGGCTTCGCCAGAATCAAGTACCTGTCCCCATGACTATCCTGCGGGCTATTATATCCCCCGGCAGAATATGTTTATGAGCATGTTTGTGCGCGATTTCCACTACGACTATCAGCTGCGGTTCCTGGTGCGCGAGGGTACGGAGTGGCCTCCGACCATCCATTCGCTACCGAAGGTGCCCGGGAGGGTGGAGAAACTGAAAGCCCCGAAGGAGGCGCGGCTGCTGCATCTGATGGACGAAACCATGCATGAGTATGTGGCGAAGATGAACGTGTATACCGACAACGAGACGGAGAAGAAACAATATGGCATAGCCGCCCTGTTCTGGCGACCCTTGTGGCGATTCTTCAAGAGTTATGTGATGGACGGCAGCTTCCGCATGGGCGTCCGAGGACTGATACGCTCAGGGATGCACGCCGTGTATCAGTTTATCCTGGTGGCAAAAATCATTGAGAAGCGTTATCGCGGTTGACGAAAGTGCGGTTGTCCTGATATTCGCGATAAGGCAGATTATAGTCGAGATAATAGAAATTATGCTGGCGCTGGTTGTCGTGCGGCGGGATGACCATATAATCACCATACTTGTTTCGGAGATAGGCGTCGGCCTGTTCTACACCCATCACGGTGTGGCCTTCGAAGGTGACGGGTTGCGGTGTGCCTAACATCGTCTTGGGAATCACGCCCTGCACGCCATCGTCGTAGTCGAGTACATACTCGCTGGATTCGTAGTCGTAGGCCAGATAGGCAGCCCGCAACTGACGGCGCGCCCACTCATGCGAGAAGCAGTGTTGGATGAGCAAGATGGGCCACGAACTGGGTCCATGTCCGTGCTTATAGGGGTCGCGGTGCAGGAAATAGAGCAGTTTGTCGAGTGCCTTGTATCGTGCAACTGCTAGCCGTTGGGCCATCTTGTTTTTAGAGATGCCGTCAATGGGAAACACGTCGATATAGATGCCGGCGAGGTAGTCGCTGTGGGCACGCTCTATCAGCGTGGTGCTGCTGTCGACAATCTTGCCGAAACCTCCGGGGTAGGTGGGTGAGGTCTCGATGCACAGGGCTTCGAGGGGCTCAGGCAACCACTCACGGGCATGCATCATGAAACGATCGTAGTCGGGACGGGGCATGCAGATGTCCATATCGTCGTCCCAAGGGATGAAGCCCTGGTGACGGACGGCACCCAGCATGGTGCCTGCCCAACAGTAGTACTTGATGTCGTGCTCACGGCAGACACGATCTACAGACAACAGAATCTGCAGAATGTGCTGATGGAGGGTTTCTATATCGTATGAAGCCATAATCCGCTGCAAAGATAGTTCTTTTTTTAGACATAAGAACAAAAGAAACAAAAAAACTTATGTCCTTATGTTCTTATGTCTAAAAAAAATAGTACTTTTGCAGCATGAAGATTTTCCATATCGTATCGAATAAGGAGTGGGGCGGAGGCGAGCAGTACGTCTACGACCTGAGTCAGCGACAGATGGCAGATGGCATCGACGTCACCATTTTCTGCAAGCCCGTTGAGGCGATTATGCAGAAATACAAGGAGGCGGGGATGAAAGTGAAGCCGCTGGCCTTGGGAGGGGCGCTGGATGTGAAGAGCGCCTGGCGGATGGCAAGGATTATCAGGAATCTGGGAATCAGAGAATCAGAGAATCAGTCTGTGGCTCTACATGCGCATAATTTCAAGGATGCTTTTACGGCGTGTTATGCCAGATGCCTGGCTGGTCGGAGACAGGTGCGGGTGGTGATGTGCCGGCATCTGACGCGGAAGGGCAAGAATACCTTGCTCTATCGCTGGCTCTATCGGCATCTGGACCGTCTGATATTCGATTCGGAACTGTCGAAGTCGGAATTTCTCAGCACCCATCCCACGATTGATGAGGCTAAACTGGGGATTGTGCATACGAGTATCGTGGTGACTGAAGGAGGAGAGAAGGAGGGAAGGAGAGAAGGAGTCAGGAGTATATACCAGATTCCTGAGGATTGTGTGATCGGGATGTTCCACGGACGACTGGATCCGGAGAAGGGACTGGATACATTGCTGGAGGCTGCGGCACAGATCAAGGAACGGAACTTCCGACTGGTGTTGGTAGGCCGGGGTAGCGAGGAATATACGGCTCATCTGAAACAGGTGGCGCAGGAAAAGGGCATCGCTGAGAAAGTGGTGTTTGCAGGGTTTGTGCATCCCGTGCTGCCGTATGTGGCGAGTGCCGACTTCGGTATTCTGGCATCGACGGTGCAGGAGGGTTGTCCGCTGTCGCCACAGGAATATATGTCGCAGGGACGTCCCGTTGTGGTGACGAACAACGGAGGTCAGCGCGAGTATGTGGTGCAGGAGCAGAACGGACTGCTGGTGCCTCCCGGTGATGCTAAGGCTCTCGCAGAGGCGATGGCCCGTCTGGTGGACGATGCGGCCCTGCGCCAGTGCTTGGGACAACAGGCAAAGGCTGATTTTGACGATCACCTGAACTACGATCATTACTACGAGCAGATCAAGAGAATATATGAAGAATAAGGTCATCTATTGTCTCGTGTCTTCCCTGTGGTATCTGCTCTCGCTGCTGCCATTCTGGGTGCATTACCTGCTGAGCGACTTCGTCTATCTGATTCTCTATCGGCTGATAGGCTATCGGGTGAAGGTAGTGAGAGGGAACCTCACGACATCGTTCCCGGAGAAGTCGGAGGCAGAGATACGCGAGATAGAGCGGAAGTTCTACCATCGGCTCTGCGACTATTTCGTGGAGGCGGTGAAGATGAGGACGATGAGTCGTGAGCAGATGCGCCGCCATCTGGTGTTCAAGGGTACCGAAACGGTGAATGCGTGTGTGGAAGAAGGACAGTCGTGTGCCGTCTATCTGGGACATTCGTTCAACTGGGAGTGGATTACCTCGCTGCCGTTGTGGGTATCAGAGAAAGCCCAGTGCGGACAACTCTATCACGCCTTGGAGAATGAGGCCTTCGACAAACTCTTCCTGCGACTTCGTGAACGGTGGGGGGCTGAGTGCATTCCTCTGGTGGATATCCTCCGAAAGACCATCGAATATAAGCGGAAGCAGCAGCCTACGGTGTTCGGCTATCTGGGCGATCAGGTGCCGCACTGGAACAATATCCACCACTGGTGCTGGTTCCTGAACCACGATACGCCGGTGATGACGGGTTCGGAACGTATCGCCATCAAGAATCGCCAGGCTATCTTCTTCCTCGAGGTTTCGCACAAGAAACGAGGCTATTACGAGGCGGAGTTTAAACTGATTACCCGCAAACCGGAGGAGTTGAAGGAATACGAGGCAACGGATATCTATCATCAGATGCTGGAGGCGAGTATCCGTAGACAACCTGAGTTGTGGCTTTGGAGTCATAACCGTTGGAAGCGGACAAGGGAAGAGTTTAACAGACGATTCCAAGTGGTAGATGGCAAGGTCGTACCTCGTGAAGGCGTCGAAGAATAGTTTAGAGATTTATAGTTTAGAGTGATTTTCGTACACGATAGGGGCCGGATGGCGAATAATATACTGCAGTACGGGCATGTGTATGCCTGGGGTAGGGAGCATGGGCGCAAGACGATGTCGATGCGCTTTGCCTATAAGTATCCGTATTTCCATATCTGCAATACGAAACATCATAACTTCGCCACCTACGTTTTTGCGAAATATGCCGCCAAATGGGGCTTGATACCGATGGTGTCCTTCAGCAACGATGAGGCGCAGAATCGTCACAACGAGGATATCATGCTTCAGAAACGGATGCTCGTGGTGACAGGATGGGAGGCACATTGGTATGATCTGTTTTTGAAATATAAGTCGGAGATACTGGCGCTGTTTGCGTTTCGGCCTGAGATTGAGGAGAAGGTTGTTGAGACGATGAATCACGGGGACATGATTCTTGGTGTGCATATCCGGAGAGGCGATTATGCAACGTTCTACGATGGGAAGTTCTTTTTCTCAGATGAGCAGTATGTGGGGGTAATTAGACGTTTCCTTGCTTTGCATCCTGATAGACAGGTAAAGGTGTTTATCTGCGGCAATGACCCCAAGTTGGATAAAGACTATTATCGCCAGGAGTTACCGTTATGCGAGGTGGCGTTTCCTGATGGGAACCCTGGCGAGGATTTGTGTCTGTTGTCACATTGTGACTATCTCATCGGTGCCCCCAGCACGTTCTCACTGGTGGCAGCGATGTATCATGATTGTCCGTTGTATTGGATGATGGATGCCGATGCGCCGTTGAGCGAAAGTTCGTTCCGCTATTTTGACGATCTCTTCCAACATATTCTTTAGGATTCTTTAGGGCACCAACCGGTTGTCGATCATCCTTGCCATATACTGCTGGATGATGGCTTTCACTTCACGCTCCATCTGCTGCTGCTCAGGAACTTGGTCTTTCAGGTTCTTCTTCATCTGATAATCGCTTAAGGCATAAAGACCTATCGTCTGCTGACCATCGAACTGCAGAACATAATCCCCCTTACAATACTGGTAGATGCCGTCGAGGTAGTTGATGGCCCAGGTGTCTTTGGCGGGAGTGTTGAGCAGGTCACAGCCGAAAGCCATATAGGGTTTGTCGTAGCCGATAAGGTTGAGGATGGTGGGCAGGATGTCCGTCTGCTGGGCAATACCATCGCGGATGCCTGGGGTGATGTCGCCACTGGGATCGTAGAGGATGATGGAGGTAGCAAACTGGTTGATGCTGCTCTTGTATTCAGGGTGATTGCTCATGTTGGTATGGTCGCCCGTCATCACAAACACGGTATTCTTAAACCAAGGCTCCTTGCTGGCCTCCTCGAAGAATCGCTGCAGGGCATGGTCGGTATAGCGGATGCACTTGTGGATGGGCATCTCCTCCTCTTTAT
>JAEEGJ010027536.1_pt1 | contig 11406 bp, 12 predicted proteins | sample 8958761 | NCBI WGS metagenome assembly JAEEGJ01 (sample SAMN16246546, study PRJNA631951) | gut metagenome | biome: gut microbiome; feature: rumen; material: RS-attached | host: Bos | place: Iran: Karaj | collected 2018-10
ATTTGTATAAAACAATTAAAAAAATTATCTAAATTATTTCTAATATTAATTCACAAAATTTATTTCTTAAAAAAACTTAGATTTAATAATCATTCTTATAATTGATAATGCTATATTAAGAAACAATTGATTTCTTATCTTCAAATATAATATCTAATCAAAAGTAATTAAAATAAAAAAAAATAATTAAAATAAATAAACATTATCATGAATTCCTTTCCTAGATTAAGTCAATTTCTTACTTTTACTTATAAATATTAAAAAATAATAAACTCTGGAACAATGCCAAATTTAAAAAATTAAAATGTAAAATCAAATAAAGAATGTCCAAAGTCTAAATAATTTCTAGGGAAAATAAAATAAAAGAATAAAAAATTAACTTATTTTTATTCAATTTTTTAAAATCATATATTTTATTTTTTGATGAATATTTACCTTTAAATTTTGTATAATTTTGAGATATTTGTAATTTTTAATGTAGGAATAGAGAGTTCAATTGTTTTGATTTAATTAATTTAAAATAAAAAAATAATAATTATTGCTATTTATTTTTAAAAAAATTAATCCATTTTTTGTTTTCTTTTTCTTCTCATGAAAATAAATCATCAATTTTTTTCTTTTTGAATGATTTTATATTATATCATCATTTGATTATCATTTTTATATATATTTTAGATGAATATATATAAAATGATATTATTATTTTAATAATGAATTTTTAATAATATAAAATCTAATCTTCCACAAATTAGTCTAATCTTTTCAAAATATTATTTATATTATTTCTATTAGCTTTTTTCTTTTGGTTTATAAAAATAGCATTTAATTCATGAATTCCATTTATATTGGTTTATCAATTAAGACATTTGATTTAATGAATTAGGAATATATCTTCTCCCATTAATATTAATATTTATTTCATTTGAATTTTTATTTTTTTATTTGAAAAACATTATAATATTTTAAATTAAAAGTTTAATATGAATTATATTTTTTTAATTTGCCCCAGCATTAAAATTAGAGTAAAATTTGATTTATAATTCTATTTAATTTATTGTATTCCAGTTCCTTATTAAAAAATTAAATCAAATATGAATCATTAACAATAGATAATTAACTTCCACTTTTTTTTATTTTTCTCTAATTTGTACCATATTTTCTTTTATTATTTTGGAGATTTGAAAAATGATATTCCTTTTATATTTATTTAAATTATTCCATTTATACTTTTTGACATTCAACAACATTAATTTCTTGATTATATCTAAAACCATAAACAACATCAGCTTTTTTATAATTCTAAAATTGATATATATATTATTTCATTAAAAAGATATAACAAAGAATATTTTTAATTTAAATTCAATAAAAAACATATATAATTTATCATACCAAAAAATATAAAATTTATATATAAACCATATTTTTATCATTATCATAAGTTTAATTATATGTATATTTTCTACCTCTTTTATAATTATATCTTTCAGCATTTCTTAAAGAACTTTTATCTTGCATACTTTGTTTATTATCTTTAAAGAAAATCATAGGTTTTTCAATACCTAAAATTTTTTTAAATTTTTCAGACAAACCATCCTTAATTTGATCATAACTAAAATAATTAAACCATAATTGAATTATAGTTTCTCTTCCTCTAATGGATAATACAGCTCCTAAAATATTTGCTTCATTAAATTGTTCTCCAATTAAAGCAAATACTATTTTTTCCCATTGATAATTTACATCTTTTTCTTCTTCTTCATTAAATCTATGAAACCAATAACCAGAATCAGGACAATTTTCCCATAAAGGTAAATATCCTTTTTTAAAAAGTGATATATCTGCATTTCTTGGAATGTCTTTAACATTTTTTAAGTATATATAAGTTTGAAGAAATGAACGTAAATCTGAAAATGTGGATATTTCTGTCAAACGATTTTCATATGGAATATGATGATCTTTTTCTTTTCTTGACGCATACCAAAATGTCCATTCACTGTTTAATTTTGGAGGTTGATTGCTTTGCATTTTCTGTATTATTTTATTTTTTAATTTTTATATATATCATAATTGTTGAAGTAATTATAATAATTATATTATTTATTAATTATTATTATATATAACAATGAATATTAATATATCAAAATAAAATATAAGTACATTCCTTTTATTGTTTATTAAATGATTACAATTAAAAATTCAAATAAACAAACCAAAAAGTAATTATTGTGTTATATTATATTATATAAATAATAATAATGCCAAATGAAATCTTCTTTTGACTCTTTTATTATTTATGTATACTTATAGTTTTTATATTAGTGATTAAAATAATTTTTCACCTTATTTAACTAAATAAGTACTTTTATTATATTCATATTCTATTTTTTCTTTGTATGTAAAATTAAAATTACAATTATTAAATATAAATTCCTCAAAATAAAAGGAAAATTTAAGTGAATGAATATCCATATTTATCAATAATTTTCTTATTTACTTTTTTTAATTGAGTAATTAGAAGTTTTACTAAAATACAGATAGTTATGAAGATAGGATAGTAAAAGATATTTGAATATGAAGAAGAACAAGTGACAGAACTCATTATATTTATAACTTTTCTATTTTGAGTGTTTTGTTTACTTCTCTAGATAATTCCTTAATTATTGTATTTAAATCTTCAGGAATTGTAAATTTGTTTAAAGCTTTTGGTTTCATATTTTTTCTATTAATTTTAGAAATAAAGAATTTAATCATATCTTTTTATGATTAATTTTTTTTCGCTTTTTGTTAATTTATGCCCATGTTTTTTAATTAAATATAAAATTTTAATTTCAAACACAATTATCTATTTTAAAATTAATAAAAAAGCTTTTTCCAATATAAAAATAAATAAATAAAATAATAATCACAATCAAAATTAAATTTTAATTAATATTTATATTTTCTAAAGTCAATAATAATCTAATTGAACTTCCTTTGGAATTAAATTTTTTTGAAATTCTTTAGGTAAAGTTTTGCATAAATTTTCAGGTTTAGTATCTCTTTTTTTTTTCCATAATTTTAACATATCTATCTTCATTAACTTTATCAGGAAAACTTTGCTAAGGTAATTTTCCTAATAAAAAATATATTAAAACATAACCAATAGCTTCTAAATCTTCTCTTCTACTTTGTTTAAAACCTTTTAAAGCATTAATTAAAGCATATCTTATAGTTGCAGTTAATTATTTTTTTGAGCTTAGATAATGAATTAAAGTTCTACTTGATCAATATTTTTTTGCAAGACCAAAATCTAATAAATATATTTTTTTTTTCTTTTCATTTATTCCTGTTACAAAATTATCTGGTTTTATATCTCTATGTATTATATGTTTATCATGTACATAATGTAATATTTCTATCATTTGAATTCCTAACATACATGTTGTTTTAATTGAAAATTTTTTATTTGGGAAAGATTCAAAAATATCTTCTAATGATTTTCCTAAAAGTTCCATTACTAAAATATTATAATCTCCTGAAAAACCAAAGGATTTTACAAAAGGAATTCCAGCTATATATTAATTTAAATTATAATATAATTTTTTTGCTTACTTTCTTTTAAATAACTCATTATCTATGCTTCTGATTGAAGGAGACTTTGACTTTTTTTTCTATTTTCAAATTTTAATGCATATTCTTCTTTATTAAATACTGCTTTATATATCATTCCAAATGAACTTTCTCTTAATTTTTTTTCTGTTTTTTATTTTCCAAAATATACTTTGCCTAATATATTTTCATCTGAAATTCCATTTCAATTAAATAATTTTTATTTTCTTTTTTTTTATTATCTTGTAAAAATAAATTCTTTAAAATTCCAAAAAAAAAAATAAAAAATAATACAAAAATATGATCTTGTCATTTAAATAAAAATTTTTTGTATCTAAAAAAAAATTAAAAATAAAAACAGTGAATTAATAAGGCTCAATTCCCTCTGGATCATTGCCATTTTCACTTTCCTTTAAGTCTTTATTAATATCATTTTCTCCTCCTTTTTTAATTTTATAAATTTCATAAGCAACATAAGCAGCAGCAGCAATAGCTAAAATGAGAATAATATTAAGCAACCAAGCAAAATATCTCCAAGAATTTCCGAAAGAAAAAGAATAATCACTCATTTCTCCAGCAACAATAACAGGATCACTTCTATCTCTAATTTCTATTTCAATTCCTTTAAATAAATAAATATTATTTAAATTAGCAGGAACAGTTTGATAAGTTTTATTTCCAGGGAAGCATCCTCCAGTATAAATATAATTATTAGTAACTTTATCATATTCAATAACAATACAAATTCCATCTAAAACATCATAAGAATAACAAACATGTTTATTAACTCCATTAACAAAAACACCGTTAAATTTATTAGCACAATAATCATCACATTCATAATCAGAACAATCAGCTTCAAACATATGTTGAATCCAAACTGGAATATTTACTCCATTTATTGGATCATCTTCATTCCAAATAAATTTACCTGATAATGTCTCTGTACAATTTGGAAATCCTGATACACTTTTCATTATGTCATAATGTAATTGATTATTTGTTGTATCTCCCCAATTTATTGATATACACATTATTACTGAATTTCCTACTGGAATATTATCTTTTGTAAATTTAAATTTGGGAAATACTTTGTTTGTGTGGTTTAATTTAAAAAATGTTGATTTTAAATCATAGGAATTTACTAAACTTGAACTTCCTTCTATTTTAGTTTCTTCTGGCTATTTTTTTATATTTTAAAAAATATATTTGTTATATAATTTATTTTTACATTTTGAGATGGACGAAGAAGAAATACATTCTTTCTTTGAGTGTTGTATGATGGCATTATTTTTATTCCTAATGTTATATTGTTAAATTTTGATAAGTTATTAGATTTGAAATTTTGAACATAATCATCTAAGTCATCTAATTGATTATAATTTGTACATGACCATAATATTATGTAGAATAAAAATATGAAGAGAAGAACAGCTCCTATTATTAATATGTATGTGTTATATTGTTTTATTTTTTTTTGGTCTCCTATGCGGAAATAATCCTTGCCTATGTAATAATCAAATTTATCTTTCATTTTTATTTGAAATTAATGAATTATTTAATTTGATTTGGGATTATTTTTATATATTTTTTTATATTATTATATTTTTTTTGAATATTTTTTACTTTTTAAAATAAGAAAGATTTATAATGAATTAGAATACAATTAATTTTTTAAAATTTTTTTTATTTATATTTATATTATATTCGTTTATTCATTTATCTTCTTTTACTTTTAATTTATTGAAATTTATTCAAATAAATATTATTTAAGATATATTAATTATTTATATAACTATAACAGTACTATTTTGTGGAAATGGTTCTATTATAAAAAAATAAAAACGTCAACAAACAATAACCTCAAAAAAACCCGTTTTCAATCCCAAATAATAATTTAAATTATGATTGATTATAATAAACCTTTAAAAAAATTTAAATTTTTTTTAAAATTAAAATTATAATTTTCCAGAAATATATAAATAAAAATAATAATATTAATTAAAATGATTTATTAAATATATAGATTTAATATTAATCTTCATCACTTGAAATAGATTCAGATAAATCACTAAACATATATTCATCTTGTGGAGTGACACAATTTGTATTTGTTTCTGATTGTTCAGAAGTACATTTATTAACATATTTTTCAAGAATTTTTAATTCGCTTTCTGGAAGCTTATTTACATCTAGTTCCATTACTTTATTTATATTATTTTTATCTATATGATTTCTTGAAATAATATTTATTATTCCTTTTTTTTGTTCTGAGGTCAAATTTCTTATTTTTTTTGCTAAGTTAATTTTAAATTTTTTTAAATTTTTATTATTATAATTTTCAGATTTTATTGTGTAATTTTCTTTGCTTGAAATTTTAATTGAATTTGGAGTATTATTTATATATTCTTGATTGTGGTTTAAAGATGCTCTAAATTGTTTCCTTAATTTATTAAATCTGTTTTTAATATCTATATGAATTTTAGATTCTTTTATAAATAATTTATTCTCATAATCTTTATATACTTTTTCAAAATTTTCAGACAATTGTAATGTTTTATTATATTTTTCATAATTATTCGAATAAGAAAAAAAATAATGAGAAAAAATATTTCTTATATCTTTTGCTAATTGACTATAATGAGTATATAAATAATTTTTAACATTTTTTTCAACTTTTGTAAATAGATTAAATTCTTTATAAAAGGGTGAAATTAATTTAAAATCATTTAAAATTTTTAGAATTATTTTATTTTTTGAATTATTATCTTTTGAATTTTTTTTATTTTGTTTTGTTCTATTTCTTTTCACTTTTTTTTCTAGAAACGAATTTGAGAATTCTTTACTTTTATAATTATAACATTTTTTAGAAGAATTTTCTCTTAAATTCTCTTGAAATGAATCTCTAGTATCTTCTGAAGCTTCTAAATTAATTTGAATTAAATTTTGATATTCCTTAACTTTTCCAGTATTTCTTGACATTTAGTTTTATATTCTAAAATCTTTATCTTATATATTATTTATATAATAAGTTTGGAGATTTTTTTAATATAAATAATATATGTATTTACCATTTAATTATGGGAGTTATTTAATCACTATAATTTCCTGATTTTAAAACCCAAGAAATAATTTAATTTATATTATTTTTTTATTTATGGTTTATTCACTTCAAATAAAATTTTCAATCATACATTTATAGAAAAAGATAAATTAATTATTTTTAATTATTTTTCCGGTCGGATAAAAATTTAAATTAAATTATTAATTCCCTAAAAAAAAATAATTGTGAAAATGGAAATAAAAAATGAAGGTTACCTTCAAGAAATAGCATTTAATTACAATGGAGACAAAATGGCAATATGTTCATCCTCTCACGAAATAACAATATATTACAAAAAAGAAAAAGAGCAAAAAAATAAAAAGCCAAAAAGTTCAATAAAGTCATCTTTATCAGCAGAAATGCCAATATTAAAATTAATAGATCAATCTGAATGGAATTATATGTATCCTTGGAATATTGATGGTCCAGTTTTTAGAATTCAATGGTCTAATCCTCAATTTGGAGATTTAATTGCTTCTTGTGGTTTTGATAAGAGAATAATGATATGGAAAGAAAAAAAAGTTAAATTAACATATTGTGCTAAAATTGAATTTTCTGATAGTGTTGAAGATATTTCTTTTAGTCCCAAAGAATATGGTTTAAAATTAGCTGCTGTTACTTTAAATGGAATGTTAAAAATATTTGAACCTTCTGATTTAATTAATTTCTTTAATTGGGATTCTGTTTATTCTAAAGACATTAATAATTCTGGTTGTTCTTGTTTATGTTGGAATCCTAATTCTTTTGATCCTCAAAGTTTAGTTATTGGATGTAAAATTCAGAAAGATAATGTTGAAGAAAGTAAATGTAATTTAATTCAAATTTTAACTTATAATGAATATAAGAAACAATTTAATATTCATAAATTAGAAGGATGTCATAATAATAGTATTACTGATATTGAATGGGCTAATAGATTTGGAAGAAATTACCATTTAATTGCTTCTACTTCTTTAGATATGAAATTAGTTGTTTGGGAAGTTAAATTTATTACCGAAAAAAAAACAAGAAATTTTGATGAAATTAATATTCAATTTCAACCTATTTTTATTTTTAATCATGATAAACCATTGTGGAGATGTTCTTTTAATAATAGTGCACAATATTTAAGTTTCATTGATGAAAATGGAAAAGTTTTTCTATTTATAAATAGTGAAAGAAGTAAATTTCAAAATATTAAAATTTTTTAAAAAGAACTAAGAACTGAATGTTAAAATAAAATTAAGTAAAATTATATTTTATATATATTTAAATTATTCATTGGAAAAATTATGATAATATATTTCAAAAATATAATAACAATTGTAAATTAAATTAGTTCTACTTAATTATTTTGTTTAAAATATTAGTAAATTAATTATATAATTTTTATTTATTTATTTAAATTAAGTTTTTATTTTTCATATGTTCCATACCAAAATTCATTTGATTCTTTTATTTCTTGACAATTTTTCATTATTTTTCTTCTTTCTAAACAAATATTTCTATATTTATCAAAATCGAAATTTTTATTATCAACATCAATATATCTATAAAAGTTACAATAAAAAGTAAGTTCATTTTTTTTATTCTTTTGAATAAAAGCATAAACTATAATTAAAGGATTTTTATTTTTTATTTGAATTATATTTGAAACTCTTGAAAAATTTACATATATTTTATTTCCTTTAAAAGAAATAACTCCAATATTATTAGATTGATCATAATTAGTTAAATATCCTATGAAAGATATATTTTTTTGTTTTTCACATTCTAATTCATTACAAATATCATTAAATTCTTTTTCATCTAAAAAATAAAATTCATAAGGATTATTTTGATAATACATTTTCTTTTTAAATTTATAAATTTAATATAAGGCAATTATTAAAAAATTATTTTATGAAAAGAAAGAAATTATTATTTAAGAAAAATATTAATTTTTTATGGAGAATTCTCTAGAATTGAATTTTGATTTAGATTATGAAATTCCATTCAAAGAATCATCTTCAGATGAAATAATAAATACATCTTATTATCAAAATAGGAAAAAAACAAGTTTAAAATTAATATGTAAAAATTTATTTTTTGATTGGACAAGACAAGCAATGAGAATTTCTAATAATAAAAGTTTAAAAATAAAGCATTTAGCTCAAATAGGAGATAATGTAATTCAATATTTATTTGATATTTTATATAATAAATGGTATACAAAACCACAAAATTTTTCTGATAGCATACATGTTAGAAAATATCATCAAAAATCACTTTGTCCATTATTTTTTACATTATTATCTTGTAATAAATCAAATGTTTTTTTTGTCTTATTTTTATCTTTGCTTTTTTTACTTACTCAATTTTTTCATATTAATTTATTAAGAAATCTTATTTTTTTATTCAAAGATAATATAAATATTATAAATATTTATAAATATGCTTTTTTATTTCTTGTCAATAAAATTTGTTCAATTTTTTTAATACATCATACAATGTTTAATAGTCAAATTTTAGGAATTAATGCAGGAAATATGTTAAGTGCTTTAGTTTATGAAAAAATTTTAAGAACTTCTGCTTTTTTAAAAGGAAATTTAAGTGAAGGAGAAATGATAAATTATATTCAAATTGATATTGATACTTTAGGCTTTGTTTTTTTTTATGCTCCTTTAACTATTATTGTACCTTTACAAATGTTTTTATATATTTATCTTCTTTTCAGATTTTTTGGTGTCACTTTTATTTTTGGAGTTATTATTTTTTTAGTTATTTTTTTAATTGCTTGGATTATTCAAAAAATTTATATTTCTAATCAAAGACTTTTATTAAAAAATAAAGATAAAAGAATGAAATTAACTTCTAATGTTTTACATATTATAAAAATATTAAAGTTGTATGTTTGGGAAGAAGAATTTTTTAAAAGGATTGAAAAAGAAAGAATAAATGAATTAAAAACAATGAAAAAAATTCAAAATGTTTATGTATTATCTGGTTTTGTTCATAGAAGTATTCCTTTATTTTTAGCAATAACATCAATTGGTATATACACTTTAATTTATGGTAAAATTCCAATTGAAAATTTATTAACATCTATTGAAATATTTGATTCAATGGCTAATCCTTTATATAGATTACCAATATTTATAACATCATTATTAAATTGTTTAATATCAATGAAGAGAATAGAAACATTTTTAATGACAAAAGACATACAGAGAAGTAGTATTCAGAACAAAGAAATGAAAAATAATAATATAATGTTAAAATTTACAAAATGTAATTTTGGAATAAAAAATAATGAAACACAAACAAATAATATATTATTACATGATATAGATATAGAAATAAATAAAGGAGATATGGTTGCAGTTTTAGGAGAAACAGGAAGTGGAAAAACATGTTTAGCAAATGCAATATTAAATTATTTAGAATTTATAAAACCTACAAATACAACTTCAGATAAAAATAACAAAAATAATATTAAATGTCAAAATATAATAAATGGGTCAATATCATATGCTCCTCAAAATCCTTGGATAATGAATGATACAATAAGAAATAATATATTATTTTTTAATGAATTAAATACAGAAAAATATAAAGAAATATTACAAATATGTCAATTATCTTCAGATTTAGATAATTTACCAGGAGGAGAACTAACTGAAGTGTCATCAAATGGAACTAATATTAGTGGAGGTCAAAAAGCAAGAATAAGTTTAGCAAGGGCAATTTATAAAGAAAGTGATATATATTTATTTGATGATCCTATTTCAAGTGTTGATTCAATTAATTCATATGAAATTTTTAATAAAGTATTAATTGAACATTTAAAAGGAAAAACCAGAATTTTAATTAGACATGATATTCAAAATTTACATATGATGAATAAAATAATTTTTATGGAAAAAGGAAAAGTAATTTGGAGTGGAAGTTATAAAGATTTTATTAAAACTGATTTATATAAAAATTTAGTTAAACAAGTTAAAAGAAAAACAACTTTAGAAGAAGAAAGATTATCTCAAAGAAGAAAGTCCATAAGAAATTTAAGAGAAAAAATACCTTCAATAGGTCATGAATTAGATAAAATAGAAAAAGGAAAATTAATAAAAGATGAAGAAATGAAACAAGGTAAAATTTCATATCAATTATATTTTAAATTATTAAAATTAATGGGAGGATATTCTTTTTGTTTTTTAATTGTTATATTGTCTATTGCTTGTGAATGTTCTCAAGTTGGAGGAAATGTTTGGTTAATGTTTTGGTCTTCTAATAAAATGGATAATTTATATGCTTTTTTAGTTTATACTGAATTAGGTCTTTTGTCTTTATTTTTTTTATTTTTGAAAGAATTTTTATTTTCAAGAGCTTTACTTTATATTAATAGGAATTTACATGATCAAATGTTAACTAAATTATTTTCAGCTCCTATAAATTTATTTTTTGATATTGTTCCAATTGGTCAATGTATTAATAGACTGACAAGTGACTTAGAAAAATGTAAATTAATATTAAAATTGTTATCACAAATTTTAAGGAGCGATATAATTTTATTATTAGCAATAATAGTTTGTGCACATTATAATGTGTATTCATTAATTTCTCCACCAATATTATTTTTTTTTGGAATTGTAATTACAAATTATTATATTAGTGCAGGAAGAGATTTAAATAGATTAGATGGAATAGCAAGATCTCCGATAGTTTCTGGATTTAGTGAAAGTATTTCAGGTGCAATT
>JAEEGJ010027541.1_pt1 | contig 11404 bp, 11 predicted proteins | sample 8958761 | NCBI WGS metagenome assembly JAEEGJ01 (sample SAMN16246546, study PRJNA631951) | gut metagenome | biome: gut microbiome; feature: rumen; material: RS-attached | host: Bos | place: Iran: Karaj | collected 2018-10
CTCTGGATTTCCGTTCCGAGGAAGGACTCGACAGCACGCTTTTCGGCACCGGACGGATCCACCAGGTCGATCCATACGGTGTTCTCGAGGGCAATCTTAGCGAAATCTTTCTCCGACTGGGAGAGAGCGATCTTTCCGTTTTGTCTGTAGAAGATATTCAGCATATCGTTCCAGCTTGTTTTAGCTCCGGGCCAGTCGCACCGGATGGATTGTACATCAATAACCAGCTACCATTACGGAAAAGGTAGCTTACAAAGGTACGGTTTTTTCCGTGAATAACAATACAATGGACAGAAAAAACGAAACAGACCGGGAAAAATTTCCTGGTCTGTTGTCGGGATGATCCGACTCGAACGGACGACCCCTACGTCCCGAACGTAGTGCGCTAGCCAACTGCGCTACATCCCGATTGCCCATTGGGAGCCGGGCCGGCTGTGAGTCAGAAGCTTACGAAAGCTTGTTGATGAACACCTGGAGGCCGCTCTTGAGGTTGGAGGCCTTGTTCTTGTGGATGACGCCGATCTTGGCAAGTTTGTCGATCATAGCGTACACCTTCGGAGCATTCTCCTCGGCAGCCTTCTTGTCAGTGGTGTTGCGGAGGTCGCGGATAGCGTTCCTCGCAGTCTTTGCATAATACTTGTTATGCAGTCTGTGCCTCTCGTTCTGGCGAGAAGCCCGTTGTGCGGATTTCGTGTTTGCCATTACTTTATTTTTTTATTTCTGGTAGTGGGTAGGAGAATCGAACTCCTATTGCGGGAATGAAAATCCCGAGTACTAGCCGTTATACGAACCCACCAGCTTTATTTTCCCCTTCCTGAAGGAGAGGCCCTTCAAAAGGGAATGCAAAGGTAAGAATATTTTCTTAACCCGCCAAATAATTTTGCATTATTTTTTCCTCTCGTAGGAGAAGAGGATGGACTCCACCTGCCGAAGAAGGGGACGCTTATCATATCTGGGGGCATGGACAAAGGCTTCCATGACGATAATGTCCTTTCCGTCCGGGCTGTAGAAGGAATGGGAAACGAAGGGGCCGCCCATGTAGTCTCCCTCGACCTCCCAGAAACCGCGGGTCTCCATGAAATCGATTCCGTGGTACTTGAGCGAGCGCGTCATCGGTTCGATGGCGGTGGAAGTGGTCATATAGGAGCCGTCGAACATGCCGGGGACGTTCGCCTGCATCACTTCGTTCCGCTTGGCGATGATGTTCTCCAGCTTGAAGGGATCCTTCTCCGGGACCGGATAGCGGTACAGGAGGACCGTCTGGTTGGTGTACTGCTTCTCGTCGGCGATCCACACGAAGTCATCCGTCTGCTTGCGGAGCTTGTAGCCCGAAGGGAAATGCAGGATGCCGCCGGTGAGCTTCTCCACGGGTCCGCGGAGGGTGAGCTCCTCGTACAGGATGGAGTTCGCGATGATGCGGTCGCGCTCGGCCGCCTCGAAGAATTCAGGAAGCTGGTCCTTCGCATCCTCGATGATGGAAAGGGCTCCCGCCTGGTCATGGGCATTGATCTGCGCCACGCTCTGCGGACGCGCCCACTGGTCCCGCTTGTACATCATCCCCGTGGTCTGATTCTGGGGATTGACGTTCAAGATCAGGACGTTGCGGTGCATCTTGAACATGTTGTTGAAATTTCCCGGAGGGACGTTGACCAGGTTGAACAGCGGTTCGCGCTGCGCCAGGTAAGGGCAGTCCGTCCCGAGAATGTCGCGGATGGCGTTGCCGATGTCGCCTTCCCAGTTGTCCTTGTCGATGACGAACACGATCTCGCCGGCCTTGCCGCTCACGTTCGGGAGCAGCGGTCCGTGGCTGCGGCTCTTGCATCCCGCCAGGGCCGCCGCCATCGCCACAAGGGCGGTTATCTTCAGGAGAGTCTTCATATGGATATAGTGTTATCTGATCAGTCTGCCAATGTCGTTCTTGAAAGCCAGCAGCATCAGGAGGACCAGCAGGACCATGCCCACCATCTGCGCGGCCAGGATGAATTTGTCGCTGGGCTTGCGGCCCGTGACCATCTCATACAGGCAGATGACGATGTGTCCGCCGTCCAGGGCCGGAATAGGCAGGAGGTTCATCACGCCCAGCATGATGGACAGCAGGGCCAGGAGCGTCAGGAAGCGGTACCAGTCCCATTCCGCCGGGAACACCTGCCCGATCGCGATGAAACTGCCCACCGACTTGTACGCCTCCGTGCGCGGCGTCGCGACGAGGCGCAGGTCCTGCAGATAGCCGCCCACCGTGGAGAAGGTCAGCTTCACCCCCGCCGGGATGGCCTGAAGGAAACTGTACTCCCGGCGCTCATACCCCGGGAAGACCGAATAGACGCCCACCTTTCCGGTCGTATCGACCTGAAGGGCCACTTCCAGGGAGTCCCCTCCCCGGACAATGCCCACGGGAATCTCGCGGCCGGCGCGCTCCGCGAACAGCGGACGCGCGTCCTGCAGATAAGTGGTCGGCTGCCCGTCCACGGAGACGATGCGGTCGCCATGGGCCAGGAGGCCGGCGTTCGGCGTACCGTCGGGGATGGTGTCCACGACGAACGGGATGGCCAGGTCGAACATCAGCGGGGAGTTCAGGACCTCCCCGATCCGGGACTGGTCGATGTAGATGTCCAGGGTGTCGGTCCCGCGGAGGACCGTCGCCTTGCGGACATCCCTTCTCGCCAGGTCTATCTGAAGGGTCGTGAAATCGTCCGGGACGTAATCGTCCAGGGCGAGGATCCGGTCACCCGTCCGGAAACCCATTTCGTAGGCCAGCTCATTGACATAGATTGCATTGCCTTCGTTCCGGAGGTAGACGTCGCCCCAGATGTCCAGGATGAGGATGTAGGCGAGGATGGCGAAGATGAAGTTGTTCAGCACGCCGCCCGACATCACCAGCACGCGCTGCCAGGCCGGATGCGAGCGGAACTCCCAGGGCTGGGGATCCAGCTTCATGGCGGCGGTGTCCAGGGACTCGTCGATCATGCCGGCGATCTTGCAGTAGCCGCCGAGGGGCAGCCAGCCGATGCCGTATTCGGTCTCCCACTCCGCGGCCTTCGGGCACAGCTTCGTGAACCAGGCCGACTTCGTGGAGAAGAGCTTGATTCCGCCGATGTCGAAGAACAGGAAGAACTTGTCCACGCGGATGCGGAACAGTTTCGCCCACAGGAAATGCCCGAGCTCATGGATCAGGATGAGCAGGGAAAGGGCCAGGATTACCTGGAGAGTCTTGATAAGAACTACCATATCTGCTTGCGGGCGCGGGTGAAGGCCTCCTCGTTGGTGGCGAAGATGTCATCCAGGGAGGGTTCCGCTACAAATTCCGTGCAAGCGAGCGTGTCCGCGGCGACGGCGGCGATATCGTAAAAGCCGATCTTATCCTCGAGATAGGCGGCGACGGCGGCCTCGTTGGCCGCGTTGAGGGCGCAGGGAAGGTTTCCGCCCCGGCCGATGGCCTCGAATGCCAGCTTCAGGCAGGGGAACTTCTCCAGGTCGGGCTCGAAGAAAGTCAGGGCACCCAGGGTGCCGAAATCCAGTTTCCGGTTGTTCAGGGACAGGCGCTCGGGATAGGAGAGGGCCAGCTGGATGGGCTCCCGCATGTCCGGGCAGCCGAGCTGCGCCAGGACGGCCCCGTCCGCGAACTCCACCATCGAGTGGATGACCGACTCCGGATGCACGACCACATGGATCCGTTCCGGCTCCACGTCGAACAGCCACTTGGCCTCGATGACCTCGAAGCCCTTGTTCATCATCGTCGCGGAATCAATCGTGATTTTCGCGCCCATGCTCCAGTTGGGATGCTTGAGGGCGAGGTCCTTGCCCGCCTGCTCGATCTTCTCCCGCGGCCAAGTGCGGAAGGGGCCGCCGGAGGCCGTGAGGTGGATGCGTTCCACGGGATTCCCGCCCGCGGCCTGCAGGCACTGGAAGATGGCCGAGTGCTCGGAGTCCACCGGCAGGATCTTCACCCCGCACCGCTGCGCCTCCGCCATGACGACGGAGCCGGCGGCGACGAGGGTTTCCTTGTTCGCCAGGGCGATGTCCTTGCCGGCGCGGATGGCGGAAAGCGTGGGCCGGAGCCCGCTGAAACCCACCATGGAAGCGACGACGATATCGACATTATCCCCTGTCACCAGGTCGCAGGCGGCGTCGATGCCGGCATGGACCTCGGTCCGGGTTCCGGCGAGGATGTCGCAGACTTCGCCGTATTTGGATGTATTGCAGATGACGGCGTGCGGGACGTCGAAGGCGCGGGCCTGCTCGGCCAGGAGGGCGGCGTTGCTGCCCGCCGTGATGACTACCGCCTCGAAACGGTCCGGATGCTGCCTTACCACGTCCAGGGTCTGGCGCCCGATGGATCCCGTCGACCCGAGGATGGCGATTCTCTTACGTTGCATGGATGGCTAGAAACTGATGTAGGCGGCAGGGTCCACGGGTTCTCCCGCGTACCAGAGTTCCAGACGCAGGTGGTTCCCCTTGGTCAGGGAACCGGACGTGCCCACCTGGGCGACCGGCGTTCCGGCTTTCACGGAATCGCCCGCCTTCTTGAGGAGTTTTTCGTTGTGCTTGTACACCGAGATGATGTCGCCCCGGTGCTGGATGGCGAGGGTATATCCGTCCGCTTCCTCCCAGCCCGCAAAGACCACGGTACCGTCCAGGACGGCCATGACCGCGGTGCCGGCCGGCGCCGTGACATCGACATAAGGATGCAGGGTACGGTCGAAGCCTTCGGAGATGACGCCCTTGAGCGGCGTGTAGAAGGCCAATGCCTCGATGGGAAGGTTGCGGCGGGGGCCCGACACGTCGAACTGCTCGGCTTCCGCCACCCGGGCCCGGAGGAGGGAGTCACGGACCGTCAGGAACAGGGAGTCGGCCTCCCGGCTGGATTCCTGCCGGTTCAGGATGAGCTTGTCCAGCAGCAGCGGCTCCTCTCCCGCGACCACGCGCTTGAGGTCCTCCGTATAGAGTTCCCACTGGAGGATCTGGGTCTCCAGGGAATCGATGCGGATGGCGTTCTGGACGGCCTGCCGCCGGGCTTCCGCATTGGGATAGCCGGGGATGAAGGTGCGCAGCGGCGTGAAGGCGACGAGAAGATAGAAAAGCAGCAGGAGAACGACGGCGGTCGAGACGGCTACCACGATGAAGCCCTGCCGCGTGAAGACGAGGGACCAGAGCCGCTCGTGGGAGACGGCGTCGGTGACGGCGGCCCTGTATTTCCTTGTATTCTTATTCTTGTCTATAGCCATAAATTTGTTATCTTTGTAGCCCTATGGACAGACTGATGGGAATTGATTTCGGACGCAGACGCACCGGCCTTGCCGTGAGCGATCCGCTCCGTATCTTCGCCGCTGCCCTGGATACGGTCGATACTGCAAAGTTAATAGATTATCTCAAAAATTACACCGAAAAAGAGACAATCGAACGCTTTGTCGTGGGATATCCGGTCAACATGGACGGCACCCCCTCCGAAGCGCAGGCCGACGTGGACGCCTTCCTGAAGAACCTCGCGAAAGCGTTCCCGGACATCCCGGTCACCTTGGAAGACGAGCGCTTCACCTCCGTCCTCGCCCACCGGGCGATGATCGACGGCGGGATGAAGGCCAGCGCGCGGCGGGACAAAAAGTCCGTGGACCGCATCAGCGCGGCCATTATCCTGCAAGGATATATGGACCGTACCTCAGGCTCGACTTTTGCAGTTAATCCCGATTCGGTCCCGGAAAGCCTGTCCCGGAACAAGACAAGGAAGAAAAGATGATTCAACCGATCTACCTGTATGGCTCGGAGGTGCTTCGCAAGAAGGCCGATCCGGCCGACCTCGAGAAAAAAGAAGAACTGAAAGCCCTCGTCCAGGATCTCAAGGACACCCTGGCCCGGGCCGACGGATGCGGTCTCGCCGCCCCGCAGATCGGGGTGAGCCTCCGCGTCGTCATCGTGGACGGAGACGTGGTCTCCGACGTATACGACTACCTGCAAGGCTTCAAGCGGGTCATCATCAACCCGGAGATCCTGGAAGAAAGCGAGGAGAAGGTCACCTACTCCGAAGGCTGCCTGAGCATTCCCAACATCTACTGCGATGTCCTCCGGCCCGCGAAGATGACCATCCGCTACTTCAACGAGAACTTCGAGGAAGTCACCGAGACCCTGGACAAGTTCGCCTGCCGGATGGTTCAGCACGAGCTGTCCCACCTGGACGGCAACCTGTTCACCGACAACGTGCCTCCCATCCGCAAGAAGATGCTCGCCTCGAAGCTGCAGAACATCGCCAAGGGGAAAGTCCATCCCCATTACAACAGCAAGTTGAAATAACTCTAAAACAACCAAACCATGGGAGCTTTTCACGCATATGACATCCGCGGCATCTACGGCAAGGACTGGGACCGTGAGACCGCTTACAAAGTTGGATATTTCATCCCCCGGCTGCTGAAGGCGGACAAGGTCCTGGTGGGCCGCGACTGCCGCACTTCCTCGCCGGAAATCCATGACGCCGTCATCAAGGGCATCAACGACGCGGGCGCAGATGTGTACGACATCGGCCTGAGCTCCACGCCCATGGTGTATTTCGGAACGGCGAACTACGGCTTCAACGCATCCATCCAGATCACGGCCTCGCACAACGCCGCCCCCTACAACGGCATGAAGGTCTCCACGACCGACGCCCAGGCCATCGGCTACGACGCCGGCCTGTGCAAGATCAAGGCCTGGATCGACGAAGGCGTCCCCACCCCCGTGGCGGAAAAGCGCGGCAAGGTCTACACGAAGGAAATCCTCGACGACTACCTCGCCTTCATGCGCAAGTTCAAGAAGGACCTCTCCGGCATCACCATCGCCATGGACCTGTCCAACGGCATGTCCAACCTCTTCGCCAAGGAAATCTTCGGCACCGGCGAGAACATCCACTACCTGTTCGACACCCTGGACGGCACTTTCCCCAACCATGAGCCCAATCCGCTCATCGAGGCCAACGTGCTGCCCCTGGAGAACCTGGTCCGCGAGGTCAAGGCCGATGCCGGCGTGATCTACGACGGCGACGCCGACCGCGTGGTCTTCGTGGACGAGAAGGGCGGTTTCATCTCTCCGGACCTTCTCATCGCCCTGATGGGCCGCTACTATGTGAACGAGCGGGGTCTCAAGGGCATCGTCCTGCAGGATATCCGTTCTTCCAAGGCCGTGGGCGAATACCTCGCGCCGATGGGCTGCGAAATGTACACCTGGAAGGTGGGCCGCGCCTTCGCCGCCGCCAAGCTCCGCGAAATCGACGGAATCTGGGGCGGAGAACTGGCCGGCCACTTCTATTTCCGTGACTTCTTCTACAGCGACAGCGGCCTGCTCGCCTCGATCATCGTGCTGGGCATCGTCGCCGACCTCAAGAAGGAAGGCAAGACCCTCAGCCAGGCCATCGCGGAAATCGTCCGCTACAAGAACTCCGGCGAGATCAACTACCGCGTGGAGGACAAGAAGGGTGCGATGGACGCCGTCAAGGACCATTTCATGGCCCAGGAGAAGGCGACCGCCTTCATGGACTTCGACGGCTACCGGATCGAATTCCCCGAGTGGTGGCTGAACATCCGTCCTTCCAACACGGAACCCTATCTGCGCTTCCTGTGCGAAGCCACTTCCAATGAACTGCTGAACCAGAAGATCTCCGAGGTCGACGACCTCCTGAAGACCCGTTTCGGCGCAACACGATAGACTCAATGAACCTTAAGACGTTACTGGCAACCTCATTACTTATTTCATCAAGCATTTCCCTCCTGGCACAGGAGCATGAAGCCGACTCTCTCCGCCATAGCTTCGGCCGGATGAGCGTATCTTCGTCCCGCAGCACCAGCACCCCGTACGCCGACACCCTCGACACCGAGAATCCCAGCGTCAAGGTCGTCCTGTTCAACAACGGAACCTTCCGTTACATCAAGGACCGCAAGGCCGTGGCCGACAGCAAGGTCTTCACGGAGAACTGGGACACCCGGAGCGTGAACCCCTACCACGACACGAAGCCCCTCCCGGACAACTTCTCCCTGTGGATCGTGGACACGCTGGACTCCTACTGCTGCCCCAACAAGACGACGCCCTCCTCCAAGTTCGGCTACCGGCACGGACGCCGGCACCAGGGCATCGACCTTCCCTACCCGACCGGCACGCCGGTCTATGCCGCCTTTGACGGAAAGGTCCGCGTGTCCGACTACGTGGGCGGCTACGGCAACCTCGTCATCATCCGGCACGCGAACGGCCTGGAGACCTACTACGGTCATCTGTCCCGGCGCGACGTGACTCCGGGAGACTGGGTGAACGCCGGCGACGTGATCGGCCTGGGCGGTTCCACCGGCCGCTCCAGCGGACCCCACCTGCACTTCGAGACCCGCTACCAGGGCTATGCCTTCGACCCGGCCTGGCTCATCGACTTTGAAACCGGCACCCTGCGGCACCGGCTCCTCCGCTTCCGCAGCTGGTATTTCAACCCGAACAGCCGCTACGTCCAGTCCATCGACGACGAGGACGAAATCTTCCGCACTGACGAAGAAGACCGTCTCCTCGCCGAGCAGCAGGCCAAGAAAGAAGCGGAAGCCCGCGCCGCCGCCGAAAGGGCCGCCCACAAGTACTACAAGGTCCGGTCCGGTGACACCCTCGGCAAGATTGCCCAGAAGAACCACACGACCGTCCGGGCGCTCTGCCGCCTGAACGGCATCAAGGAAACCACCACCCTCCAGATCGGAAGACGACTGAGGGTCAGATAGAAGAAAGGGTCCGCCGCGGCGGACCCTTCTTTGTCTCTAGAAGTTGAATTTGACCATCTGCTCGACGCGGTGGTTCAGGACCCAGTGACCGGCGGCGTAGAGGCCGCCGCGATTGTAAGGGCCCTCGCCGAAGAAGGCGCCGGTGCAATTGTATTCCAGGGAGAAGGTCAGCTTGCCCAGGTTCAGGGCGAGGGTCGGCGTGGCGCGGAAGGCCCGCTGGATGGCGGGATCGGCGGACGTGTTCATCCAGAGCGACACCACGTCGGCGTTGTCATGGGCAAAGACCGCCTTGGTCGTTCCCAGCCGCTGCATGTAGCCTCCCATGCACATGAACTGCCATTTCTTGCCATACTGGAAGGAAACGAACGAAGCCCAGTCCTGCATCGGGGTGTAGGTCAGCTGCTTCCGGTTCCAGTCGAAGGTGGCGCCGTAGCCGGACAGGAGGTTCATGTGCTCGCCGGCCTGGGCCAGGATGGACTTAGCCTTGAGCTGGAACTTCCCCTTGGTGAACTGCAGATAGACGAACGGAGAGATGGCGTACAGACGGGTCCGGAGCTGCTTGGTGTTCTCCACGTCATACTTGAGGACGCGCTCGTCGCCTTCGATGGATGCCTGGGTGATGACCGGGGCGTTCCAGCGCGGCATGATGGAGAAGAAATCCGCCCCCACCTTTCCCAGAAAGCCGCCGCTCTTCAGGCTGACACCCAGATAGACCTCGGGAATCAGGCCGTATTTGTTGTAATCGGCACTCTTCCCGTTCGGACCGGTGGGCAGGAACTGCATCGGATAGAGGATGCCGCCCGTCCAGGTGAACTTGCCCACCGTCCAGTGGGCCATGATCTGCGGGCTCCGGTTGAACGGATTGAACGGGGCGCCCGTCTCCAGGTTGGTCATGTGCGGCATGTCCGCCGCCATCGGGTGCCAGGTCTGGCCCACGTTGACGAGCAGGTCGCCCAGTTCCAGGTTGTCCCAGAGCAGGCCGATGTACGCCTGACGCATCCGGAAAGTCGCGACGGAACCGTTCATGCAGTAGAAGTCGGCTTCCACCGCGCCGTTCACCTTCAGTTCGCCGATCCGGTAGCCGGAGACGTTCAGGCCCAGGCGGGTGGTCAGGGCCAGCATCCGGAAGGTCGGGACCTCGGCGAGATCCCGGCCGCTTTCATCCGGCCTGCGGTCCTTGGGCATGTAGAAATACAGGTCCTGGGTGCCGGCGTTCACCTCATGGGTGTCGAACACCATGTAGTTGCGGATGAAGCCGTACAGTCTGAACTGTGCCGGATCCTCTTCCTGAGCGGAAGCTACGCCTCCCACGAAGGAGGCCAGGGCGGCGAGAAGAAGGGTATAATATCTCTTTTTCATACGGGGAGGCGTAGCGGTTTATCCGTTAGAAACGGACGTAGGTCATGAACCAGAGGTCGTTGTAGCGGGGTGCCGGCAGCAGTTTGTTGTCGTGGTGACGGAACTCCAGCTGGAAGTTCAGGTTCTTGTGAAGACGGAAGTTCACGCAGGCGGAATACATGTCATGGCTGCTGTCGGAAGTGCCGTTGGCGCGGAACTCGTCCCACTTGAGGTAGACCTTCATCCAGTCCACCACGGGGACACCGACAGTGACATACAGCGCGTCGGCCGCACCGCTCTGTTCCTTTTCGCCGCCGATGGCCGTCGCATATTCGGTACGGAGCGTCCAGTTATTGACATCATACTTGAGGCCGGCGCTGATGCGCTCGCGCTTGAGGGTCGCGCCCGTGGAAGACACCCAATCACCCTTCCAGCCGAAAGCGCCGATATACAGGCCCTTGATAGGCTGAATCTGGAGGGTACCGATGATGTCCTTCGCCTTGTTGGCATCGGCCAGATTGATGCCCTGGCCGTTGTACAGGCCCAGCTGATAGTGGATCAGACGGTACTGGTCCTCCGCCATCGGGAACAGGTCGCCCTGGATCTGGATACCCTGGTCACGGCCGCCCATGTTGGCTTCGCCGAGGCGGTCGCCCATGCCGGCCATCTTCTGCACGAGGAAGGAGAAGTCGCCCACACCCACATCCCAGGGGTTCATCGGGTTCTCAAAGGTGAAAGCGCGCTTGAACTGGCCGATTTTCACGGAGAACTCCTTGTACTTGGCCCACTCGAGGAAGAAATCCTTCACATGGGGACTGGTGCCGTTGGCCTGGAACTGGATGCGGTACTTGAAGTCGTTGAAGATGCTGCCGTCCACATACAGGCGGATGAGCCTGCAGTTGAATCCGGGACCGCCGTGCGCACCTTCCTGGTCGGTATATTTGTAGCCGCCGATGATGTAGCCGCCCACTTTGGGCTTGCTCACGAAATCGGACACTTTATAGCCATATTCCGGTTTCGGGCTCTCCTGCGCGAAGGCGGAGATACCGGCCGCGGACAAAAGCGTCGCCAAAAGGATGATAGTCTTTTTCATATGCTTGGAGTGTTGGTTAAGCGAACGGGAAGATCTTGGTAAGCCAGAAGTAACCGAGGATGAAGCCGATGAAGCCGATGATCAGGCCGATACGGGTCATATCCTTGGTCTCCACCATGCCGGTCGCGGAAGCGATGGCATTCGGAGGCGTGGAAATCGGGAACAGCATCGCGATGGAGGCGCAGACGGCGATGAAGGTGATCATCGCGCTGGTGCCGCCCATGGCCAGGAACTCGGCGTTGTTGGCGGCGGCGGGATCGGCCAT
>JAEEGJ010027543.1_pt1 | contig 11404 bp, 10 predicted proteins | sample 8958761 | NCBI WGS metagenome assembly JAEEGJ01 (sample SAMN16246546, study PRJNA631951) | gut metagenome | biome: gut microbiome; feature: rumen; material: RS-attached | host: Bos | place: Iran: Karaj | collected 2018-10
CCCGATAGTCAGATACGCTTAAGACAAAAGCCCTGATCTTCTCATTCATCCCGGTCTCCCGAGAAATAACCCAGATCGAAAAGCTGCTTCTGGGAATTCAGCCAGTCTTCCTCCACTCTGACATATAAAGAAAGGATGATCTTCTTGTGATCGAAGAGCTTGGCGATATCGCTGCTGGCCTGATCGTTGATCTTCTTGAGCATCGAACCGTTCTTTCCGATGATGATGCCCTTGTGGGTATCTTTGTTGCAGATGATGGTGGCTTCGATGAAGACCTTGGAAGTCTTCTCCTTGATCTCCTCCACTCTGCAGGCGACAAGATGCGGGACCTCTTCCCTCATATTGGTGATGATCTTTTCCCTGATGATCTCGGAGATCCTGAATTCGATGTTCATGTTCGTCTTCATGTCTTCCGGATAGTACTGCACATCATCCTTGAGATAAAGCCTGCTGGTCTTGAGCAGCTCATCGAGATTGTCTTTCTTCAAAGCCGAGATCGGGATGATCTCCGCAAAGTCATAATTATTCTGTGCGTACGCCAGTCTTCTGATCAGCAGATCGGAAGAGACCTCATCGATCTTGTTCATCAGCAGAAAGACCGGTGCATCATAGGAAAAGATCCGCTTCAGGATTTCTTTGTCGTCGCTTTGAAGACCTTTTCCGGCATCGACGATGTAGTAAATGATATCCACGCCTTCCGCCTGTGACATTGCTTCCCTGTTCATGTAAGTACCTAAAGCCGTCCTGGCCTCATGGATACCCGGCGTATCAATAAAGACGATCTGGCAGTCATCTTCATTGAGAATGCCTAAGATCGCATTTCTTGTCGTCTGTGCCTTTTCCGTCGTGATCGCGATCTTCTCACCCAGGATCGCGTTGATCAGCGTGGACTTGCCGGCATTGGGTTTTCCCAGGATCGCAATGAAACCGGACTTCATCTAATCGAGATCCTCACTTGAAAACTGGAACGGCAGCAGTTCCGCAATATTGGTTTCGATCGTTTCCTTGCCGTTTGACAGGATGATCGGTGTATCCTGGTTGAGCAGTTCGCTCAGTACCTGACGGCAGATGCCGCAGGGCGATCCGACTCTGTTTCCGTCGGAGACGATCGCCAGTGCTTCGATGTCATCCTTGCGGTAGCCTCTGGAATACGCGGCAAAGACAGCGCTTCTTTCACCGCAGTTGGTTCCTCCGTAGGATGCGTTTTCGATATTGGCACCGTAAAACAAAGTTCCGTCCCTGCATAAGATGCAGGCACCGACATGGTAATTGGAATAAGGCGCATAAGCGTTCTTCATTGCTTCAAACGCTTCTTTCACTAATTCTTCATGAGTCATTTCAAATCCTCCTTGCTACACATATGATACAGACAGCCAGTGCACCGATCGCGGCGATCAGCACGGCACTGCTGGACAGATCCTTGATCGTTCTGATTCTCGGATCCTCATTCAGATTCAGATAATTGCCGATCTGTTCGATAGCAGTATTCATGATCTCCACAGACACTACCATGACGATACAGATGATGAATGCCAGCCACTCGTAATGATCCAGATGGATGATGATCCCTCCGATCACAGCCATAAAACCGAGCAGCAGCTGGATTCGCACGGCTTTGTGTTTCATTGCGATCTTGAGACCGTTGAATGCATCAGTGAATTTCTTCACTTCAGATCTCCGATGATCTTTTTCTGCAGGGCAAACATCTGTTTCTCATCTTCCTCTTCCATATGATCATAACCGAACAGATGCAGTAAGCCGTGCACGAACAGGAAAGCGAATTCCCTGCCCACGCTGTGACCGTATTCTTGTGCCTGCGAGAAGACTCTGTTTCTGTTGATGAAGATGTCTCCCAGTTCGATCTGGTCTTCATATTCCACGTCTTCTTCAGAGTCCAGCAGCGCAAAGGAAATGACATCGGTCACGGCATCCTTTCCTCTGTAATCGCGGTTGATCCTTCTGATGGTGACCGGTCCGCAGATGATCACCGATACGACATAATCATCTTCCAGTTTCAGTACTTTCAGCGTTCTGAAATAGTATTCTTCCAGCAGCGGCTCGTATTCTTTCAGATCTTTGTATGCAGTCTTGTTGATAATATTCAGCATATCTTTATTATAACTTGAATTGAACTCGAATTAGTGATATATTAAATTAGCAGTCTAATATATAGAGTGCTAAATGTATGCTAAAGAAGGAGGCAAGAATTATGGCAATGAAACAGTTCAAGACCGAATCAAAACGATTGCTGGATATGATGGCCAACTCAATCTATACCAATACCGATATCTTTTTAAGGGAGCTGATCTCCAATGCGTCGGATGCACTGGACAAAAGGCACATCCTGTCGCTGACCGACAGCGAGATCGCTTTTGAAGATCCGAAGATCCGCATCGATGTCGATAAAAACGCAAAGACGATTACGATCTGCGACAACGGCATCGGCATGGACCGCAAGGAACTGGAAGACAACCTGGGCACCATCGCCAGATCCGGATCCTTCGAATTCAAGAAAGATCTCGACGCCAAGAGCGAAGCCGACATCATCGGCCAGTTCGGTGTCGGTTTCTATTCCGCCTTCATGGTGGCTGACAGCGTTGAAGTCATCTCCCGCAAAGTCAAGGAAAACAAAGCATCCCGCTGGTTCTCCGACATGAACGGCTATGAGATCTCCGCTGCCGACAGAGACGATTACGGAACGACCGTCACCCTGCATATCAAGAAGAATACGAAAGAAAAGAAATACGACAAGTATCTCAATTCCGATGAGATCAGGATGCTGGTAAAGAAATACTCCGACTTCATCCGCTATCCGATCGAGATGCTGGTCGATTCCTATGACTACAAGGAAGACGGCAAGAGCGAGAAAGTCACAAAGCCGGAGACCGTCAACTCCATGCAGCCGATCTGGAAGAAAAACAAGAAAGACATCAAACAGGAAGATTACGAAAACTACTACATGCAGGAATACTACGACTATTCCAAACCGCTGAAGACGATCCATTATAAAGTGGAAGGAAATACGTCCTATACCGCCCTGCTCTACATCCCGTCACAGAGACCCTTCAACTACTACACCAGTGACTACAAACTGGGTCTCAAACTCTACTCCAGAGGCGTCTTCATCAAGGATGAAGCCAAGGAGATCGTATCCGATTACTTCCGCTTCATCAGAGGTGTCGTCGATTCCGATGACCTCTCGCTGAACATCTCCCGTGAGATCCTGCAGCAGGATTACCAGATGAACGCATTGAAGAAATCGGTTGACAAGAAGATCAAATCCACACTGGAAAACATGCTGGAAAAAGACAGGGAGAACTATGAGAAGTTCTTCGATGCCTTCGGTTCCCAGCTCAAATACGGATGCTACGACAAGTTCGGTGCCGACAAGGATGTCCTCATCGATCTGATCCTGTTCAAGTCGTCCTTTGAAGACAAGTATGTCACACTCAAGGAATACGTCTCCAGGATGAAAGAAGATCAGAAAGAGATCTACTATGCAGCCGGCGAATCGATCGAAAAGATCAGACAGCTGCCGCAGATGGAGAAAGTCCTCGACAAGGGCTATGAAGTCCTATACTTCACCGATTCCGTCGATGAGTTCCTGACTTCGATCATCTTCCAGTATGATGAGAAACCGTTCAAGTCGATCTTAAAAGGCGATCTCGGTCTTGACAGCAAGGAAGAGAAAGAAGAACTCGAAAAGAAGAGCGAAGAAAGCAAGGATCTCATCTCAAAGATTAAGGATATCCTGAAAGACAAGGTATCCGATGTCAGACTCTCCGGCAGACTCAAGACCTATCCGGTCTGTCTGGTATCCGATGACAATCTCTCCATCGAAATGGAAAAGATCCTGAAACAGATGAACCAGGAAAACGTCAAAGCCAACAAGATCCTCGAGATCAATCCCGATCACGAACTCTTCAAGGCTCTGAAAGATATCCATGACAAAGGAGAACACATCAGTGATTACACGCAGCTCTTATATGATCAGGCAGCTCTGATGGCGGGTCTCGAACTGGAGGATCCGGCACAGTATGCCCTGAAAGTTTCGCAGCTGATGCTGAAAGCGATCAAAGAATAAATAAAAGAAAAAAAGAACTCCGATCGGAGTTCTTTTTTTGTTTATAAAGAATATTCCCAGGATTTCGACATATCCCCGAACGAGAAGATCTTCAGTGTCCCCCTGTTCAGATTGTAGATACAGGAGTACTGGGTCTTGCCTCTGTCGGTGCCGTTTCCGGGATCCTGTACGACAAGTCTCAGCAGGTTTTCCGCATAGTCTTCTCTCATGCCGGCCTTCCTGGTCCTGAAGAGCCCGGCTTTGAGCACTTCATCCCTGCCGCATCCCTCCGGGAAGAAAGGATCATCCTTACAGACATAATGGTTGGTCGCATGATCGGTTTCACTCACTTTCATCACGCCCTCATCCCATTCCAGCAGAACAGATCTGCCGCTTCGATCAGCCAGCATGATGTGATAATCGGCTCCCGGCATCGCTGCGCGCAGATTCACCGAATCAAAGTAAGCGAGAGCTTCATCAACACTTGCGCAGTTATCCAGAGCGATACGCATTGCCACCGGATGCAGATAATACGGCTGGCCTTCTTTTCTTGTCTCTATCCACTCCTGTTCAGCGATCCAGGCTTTCCTGTCAGCCTCATTGACGGCGATCGAACCGTGCGAAGCTTTTATCCAGTACGGATCGGGAACTTCCCCTTCCTTGTCCAGGAAGAAGTTTTCCTTGTTTTTGTTGAGTTTCTCCTGATAAGAATCAAAGTCGATCTGCTTCCAGTCACTTCTGACGCATAATGCCAGGATAGAGACTGCCAGGCCCTTTTCATTGATGCCGTCCATGCAGATGAAGGGGGTGACGATGAACGGTGAAAGATCGCTCTTTCCGTCATCGGCCGCACCTTGCGCATAAGTCCCGTTCTTGAAATCAAGCCAGTAGACATCGGCGACACCTAAAGAACGGTATTTTGCTTTCGGGTTATTGCCTTCAACGATGACATTGATGCCGGTACGGGGATTGGATTTGTCATTATTCAGATAATGTGAATAGTCATAGTTGCGGCAGAACAGTATCTCTCCTTCGAGATTTCTGCTGACAAAAGTTGAACAGCCTGCATCGATAACTTTCTGAAAAGCCTCAGGGATCGAATAGTAATCATAGCTGCAGTCCATGTGATAAAGATAGCCTTCATCATCGACTCTTTTCAGCGATTCAACGGCTGCGATCTGCTTTTCATCGCTCAGATAGACATGCGGGTTCATTCTAGTTCCCTTCCCTGTTCTTCATTGCTTCATCGTATTCTTTCTTCGTATCGATCGTCAGCGATATCAGCAGCATGCCCACGGCCACCAGTGCCGGTATCCAGCCCAAGAGAGCATTGATCGTATTCTGCGTCGCCAGATTCTGCAGCTTGCCTTCATCGGCCAGTTTGGCTGAGAAGCCGGCAGCAGCCAGAGCCACCAGGAAGAGCTTGTCAACGGCCGCCTCGGCGATTTTGGAAGCCAGGTTGTCACCGGTGGAGACCATCGTGTCCAGACGTCTGCCGTTGATGACTTCGACGATATCGCTGATTGCGTTGCGGTTGGTATTGAAGAGGATGAAAGTCATCGTCAGACCCATGCCCGTGAAGATCGCGTTGATGTAAGCCGTGATGACATTTCTCGGCGCAAGGATGAACGGGATCTTGCCTGCGATCTGCAGGATCGCTGCCAGAGCCATCGTCTTCTTTCTGCCAAGCAGCGTATCGATGCGCGGTGTGATGATCGAGAATATGATCGAGAACAGCAGATAGGCAGCCATGATCGGCGTCGACTTGCTGGAATCATTCAGAACATAGGCACAGTAGTAAGTGATCGAAGAAGTCATCAGACATGTTGAAACACCATAGAACATGATATAGAACATGTTCCTGATCCAGGAATGGCATTTGAACAGCATCCTGTATGTTTCCATGATGCCGATCTTTTCCTCATCATCTGCCGTCTGCTTCACTCTCTCCTTGGTCGTCGCATAATGGATCAGACAGCCAAGAGCGATCAGAAAGCCCATGAACAGAGCCGAACGGAAGATCGCTCCCGAATCGGAAGAATTGATGACCTTGTGATCCTTCAGACCGCCGAACATCTTTACGATCATCGGCACGGCAACAGCACCGATACCTGAACCGATGCAGGCACCCAGGGAACGGAAGGCATTGATCGACTTGCGGTCGGAATCATCCGCCGAAGCCAGCGCACCCATGCCGTTGTAGGGGATGCCTCTGAAGGTATTGGCGATCTCATAAAGGAAGAACACAACAAGACCGAGGATGATGTCCCATCTCTCATTCACATGGAAGTCCGTGAACAGAGCCACCATGCCCAAAGCGTAAGGGACGGCGATATACAATAACCAGGGTCTGATCTTTTCATTCGACTTGAAATGAATATTGTTTGCCCACACACCGATCAAAGGGTCATTGACGATATCCCAGACCGTACCGATCAGAGCCATGTTGGAAGCGGCGATCGGATCGATCAGCAGGATCGATGTCAGGAAATACTTGTAGTAAGTGCTCTTGAAATTGAAAACGATATTGGTGGAAGCCGAAAAACTCATGAAACCGAGTTTCTCAAGAATACCGACTTTATTCTCTTTTTTCTCCATAATTATCCCCCGCAATATATTTCTTCCATTTTAAAACAATCATTTCCTCCAATCAATAAACAGGGTCATGATCATCATGGCACCTGACATATGTTTTTATCTGAACAGGAGTTGGGCAAAGTCCCTGAGACACTTGCGCCAGACGTTCCATTCGTGATTCCCCGGATAGATCTTTACAACGTGACCCGGCCATTCCTCAGCAGAAAGACGGGCTTCCTTCAGCAGTTCATCATCTTCCCTGAAACAGGGCAGGACCAGTTCATCCTCATCGCCGACGGCCCTGAACAATACCTTCATATCCTTTTTAAACTGTTCCGGATCCTTCAGTACCTTCAGATAGGCGGGCTCCGGCTGACGCAGGATCACAGGTGCCTGGACAAAACCGGAAAAGACACCGGCATAGGCAAACAGTTCAGGATGCAGGAAGGTCGTCACGCTTGTCTGCATGGAGCCCATCGACAGACCGGCCATGGCTCTGGAAGCAGGATCGCTCTTGACCCGAAATCGTTTCTCAATATAAGGGATGCAGTCCTTCACCAGAAGATCAGTCAGCAGATTGGTATCCAGATATCTTTTTTCCTCGCTCTGTACCTGCACCATGCCGTTGTTCATGACGACGATCATCGGCACAGCCCTGCCCTCAGCGATCAGATTATCCAGGATGAAGTTTGCTTTTCCCTGATAGAGCCAGCATTTCTCATTCTCGCCGTGTCCGTGCTGCAGATATAAGACAGGATACTTTTTATCGGTATTTTCGTGATACTCGGCCGGCAGATAAACTTCGCAGCAGCAGACAGTTCCTGTTACTCTTGATTCATAATATTCTTCGCAAAGATAGCCGTGAGGTACATCCTTCATCAGATAGAAATCCTCTTCCCCTTCAATATCGATGAAGTTGATCGGGGCGGAAGCGCCGAAACCGATCGGAGCCAGAGGGTTGAGCACATGATTGCCGTCAACAAAGAAATCGATATTGGTGAAACCTTCTCTGTCAAACTGTACTTCACAGATCCAGCTGCCCTCTTCCTGTTTTTTCATTTCATAAGACTGCCAGATCGTTTTCATCTGTACCTGTTTTGCGTTGGGCGCATAGAAAGTGAAACGATACTTTCTTTCTCCCAGATCGATGACGCCCTGCGGGATCTTTCCCTCAAAACCGAGCCTGGTACCGTCTTCACTGCTTAAGGGAAGCTGGGGATCGGCCATCAGTGCCGTGTTTCTGAATGCAATGTTTCTTTCTTTCATATGGTCTCCTCCTCTATCAGCAGCTGCAGTTCCGCGTTGCCGTAAATGCCGATGATCTCCCTTAATGATCCAAACGGCGTTTCCTTCACACTTTCCTGTTTCTCTGCGCTGTGATCCAGCAGCTTTCCGCATAATATCTCCATATCCTTGATCAGTTTCAGTGTGACCGGATTGTAAGGACCGGTACGTGATGCGTACTGCTGTCCGTCATGTCCGCCGTAGAAGTTCCAGGTCTCATCGACCCCGAGCTGTTCCAGTTCACTGATTGCTTCTCTCAATCCCTGCTGATAGGCGTCCAAGGGAAGCGAACCCAGTCCAGCTGTCATCAGCACACCGCAGCCCGAACCCACGGCATCGCCGCAAAAGACACTGCGATTCTTCATGTCACAGAAGATCACGGAGCCCTTTGTATGTCCTGGCAGCGATACGGTCACGATCCGATGCTCTCCCAGATCAAATTCTTTTTTCATCGGCAGGATCTCTTCCTTCTTCCTGCAGCAGAATTTCATACCCGGCATCATATCGCCTTTGCTGTGTTTTTCGTAAAGATCCAGATCCTTTTCATCCAGATAGACTTCCTCATATTCGCCGCACATGCCGATATGATCAAAATGCCCGTGTGTCAAAACACAGAAAACACTCTTATCACTCAACTGATCCGTGATCTGTTTCAGGCTTTCCGGCTCCATGCCGGCATCCACCAGCATGCTTCTGTCTCTTCCTGAGATCAGATACATGCTTTCATGACCGTCGCCCTGGATCAGATACGTATCCTCATTGATCTTCCTGTACTGATATCCCATAAATCACTCCTGCTCTTTCATTATTAATATAGTATTTCTCTGAAAAAGATTCTTTCAGTAAAGAATCCTGCTATTTTGTTTTTCTATTCCCGTAAGAAAAGGATACATTTCTGTATCCTTTCATCTGTTTAACTGACCAGATCGTTGTTGTCATCCTTCAGGATATCCAGGATGGAAAGCTTCTCCTTGCGGCGCAGCTGTTCTTCTTCCAGATACTTCCTGACTTCCAGCAGTTTGCCGTTGCACTCATATTTGAGCTTGATCTCCTGCTGGGAGATGTCATCATCGATCTTCTTGTAGCGGTCAAGAACGGAATTGAATTCCGCAGACAGCACCTTTCTCTGCGAGATGAGTTTTTCGAATTCTTCCTTCAAAGCCTGGGACTGCGCAGCAAATTGCTGTGCCGATTCTTCCAGAGACTTCTGGTGCATCTCTTCCAGAGCCTTCTTTTCCGTATTGTAATCGGAAGAAATGGAGAGTTCATCGTTGTACATGTTGGAGATGAACTTGTTCTGTTCGGTCTTGGCCTTGCGGATCTCGGCCGTCAGAGCAGTCTGTCTGTCTCTTTCATCCTTCAGCATGACATCGTAAGCCTTGCTGAGGTTCTCGATCTCTTCTTCGTAGGTCCTGAGCTTCTCCAGTTTGCCGGCTTCGAGTTCACCGATCTCTCTGGAGATCGAATCGACTGCTTCGTTCCTCTTGGCGGAAAGACCGGCCAGGATCTCGTTGTGGGATCTCTCTAAAGAATCCAGTTTCTCACGGAAGAGCTTGGTCCTTGCGGCCAGGTCGTTTTCACCTTCCGCTCTGGCATCGCTCAGCAGTTCCGGTCTGCTTCTGAGCAGTGTATCATATTCCGACATCGTTGAAGCAATCTCGGTCTTGATGTTGTAGACACGCTTGCTGTGAGCGTCTTCCAGTTCCAGCTGCTGATCGGAAAGCTTCTTGATCTTGTCGGAAACAGAACTGATATAATCCCTGGTCTGTCTGCTCAGATCGGCCAGAGAAGTCTTGCGTTCGTTCTCGTAAGTCTCAAGTTTTGATAACTCGATCGCCTTGCGGTTCTCCAGATCGCTGATCTCCTTACGCAGGTTCGCGCACTTGTCATTGACCTCGCTGATATATTTCTCGTAGGCGCTCTTCTTTTCCGAAAGCACGTTCGCATAACCGGTCTTGAGATTATCCATCTCGGAATTGATCATATCCTGCTTGCGGCGCAGTGACAGTGAAAGTTCCTGTCTCTTGAATTCGTTGGCCTTGACCAGGTCATCGAGTTCCTGCTGAACGACTTTCGTCTTTTCGGATACTTCCGTATATCTGTCGATGCAGTCTTTTTCGGTCGCCTGTCTTCTGGAAGCGATCTCGGCGATCAGGGCCTCCAGAGAATCCTTCTTGGTCTTGAGTTCATCGCGGTAGGCTTTGACTCTTTCCTCATACTGGTTCTCGACCGTGGTCTGCTTTTCCTTGTACTGTCTTTCGACATCGTCGTACTCATCCTGCAGTTTGCTGGTGAGCTTCTCCAGTTCCTGAGCATTGTCATCTCTGATCTGCTGCAGCTGGACGACCAGGTCGTTACGGAAGTTCTCCAGTTCCTCATGACGTCTGTCAAGATCGGCACTCAGTTCGGCCTCAAGGCTTTCCGCCTCCTGCCTGTTCCTGAGGTATTCGCCGTCTGCTTCCTGCAGTTTCTTGTCGGCATCCGCCTTTTCCTGATTGATGCGGGAGACTTCTTCCGCTTCCTGTTCATCGATCGCCTGTCTTCTGGAAGCGATCACTGAAGCATTCTCGTTATATTCGCGCTGCTTGGCGGCAAATTCATCACGGACTTCCTGCAGTTTCCTGCTCGGGATCGTCTCATATTCTTCGGTGATCTTGCGCAGATCATCTTCCTGTTTCTGTGCCATCAGCGTGATCTTTTCGCTGCGCTCTTTCTCCAGTGCTGCGATCTGATCATTGAATTCGTTCTGCCTGTTCTCCATGCCGATCCTGATCTTGGAGATAGATTCCAGGAGTCTGGAACGCTCATCATCCAGAGCCTTGATCTTGTCATTGGTCTGGTTGTTGAGTTCTTCCAATTGAGAATCGATCGAATCCCTGGCATTCTCGAATTCACTCTTCTTGCGCTCATAATCCGCATCGGCCTCGGCGATCTGTCCGTCATAGACACGGGCCAGCTCATCCATCTTCTCGTTGTGAGCCTTCAGGGCTTCCGCCAGAGCGAATTCATGTTCGTTGTTGAGCTGTTCCTGCTTGGCATCAAAGTCGGCCTTGTATTCGGAAAGCTTGTATTCGTAGTCGGTATTGACCTGATCCTTCTTTTCCTGCAAAGCAGCGACCTTGCTGTTGTAAGCCTCGTTGTTGGCTTCGATCCTCTGCTTCACGTCATAAAGCTTGCCTTCCAGCTCGCTTCTGCGCTCAGCGATATTTTTCAGATAAGACTCCCTGTCCTTGCTGAAGTTGAGCTTTCTGGCCTGATATTCGTTGTAGTAATTCTCGGAATCCTTCTGAGCTCTCAGGATCTCCTTGTTGATGTTGCCGATCTTGGCCTTGATATCGGCAATGTTATTGTTGATGCCTTCCTGGATCAGGGCATACTCTTTTCTGGTATCCGCCAGGATCCTGACGTTCTTGTTCTACCTGTCTTTGAGATCGGCTTCGTTTGCGATTTTCGTCTGTTCAAACTGATGATCCAGCAGAG
>JAEEGJ010027546.1_pt1 | contig 11403 bp, 13 predicted proteins | sample 8958761 | NCBI WGS metagenome assembly JAEEGJ01 (sample SAMN16246546, study PRJNA631951) | gut metagenome | biome: gut microbiome; feature: rumen; material: RS-attached | host: Bos | place: Iran: Karaj | collected 2018-10
AAGGATAAGATGGTATTCGGAGAGGTTTCTCCGTTTAAGACCCATAAGACCATGCTTAATTTCTTCAGATGTCTTTCTGAAGAGGGGATAGAAATTGAGCTGGGTTCTAATGATTATGATATGCAAGAGGAAAAAGAGTAAATGCAGATTTGTCAGAAATGTAATGTAAAGATAAGAGGCAGGAAGGAATGCTGTCCGCTGTGTCAGGGACGCCTTAAGGAAGTGGAAGGGGATGAGAATCCGTCTTTTCCTACACTTGAAAAGAGAAAGATCAGCAACATCACTTTCCTTAAAATGTGCACCTTTTTGTTCATAGCATCTGAGATAATCTTCGGTGCGATAAACATAATGACTAAGGGAGAGTTTTCCTTTATCGGTCCTGTAATGCTCGGTATTTTGGTTGGATGGATAGATGTCCTTGCCACCATGTATCTTAGGAACAACCTGATCAAGGTGATCACTTTTGAGGTGATAGTCGCGATTGTGGTGGATTATTACATTGATGTTAAAACAGGCTTTCATGCCTGGAGCATAAACTGGATGATCCCGATGACTCTTATAGGACTTGCCATTGCAACAAATATAATAGCCTGGGTATTGAAACTCCGTCTTGATGAGTACATTTTGTATATTGTGCTTGATTTTATCATGTCATTGATCCAGATAATCTTTATCAGAAACGGCATGAACAGTTTTCCTTGGCCTGCAGTAGCTAGCATTATCACATACATGATAATCATCGCGGCTCTGGTCATTTTCAGATTCAGAGACCTTAAAAACGCATCGGAGAAGATGTTTAACATATGAACCTTAAGAACAGACTTAATAAAAGCAATCTCAAAAGAGGTATCGTGTTCGCATCAAGGGCCGGTGATTTTGTTGAAAATTCCATCGGCAGAGCTATAGAGAATTCCGGCAAAATGGCAGAGGATCTTCCTGAGGATCCTGCGAAGATGACATGGTACAGAGTTCCGCTTAAGAATGGACTTTCCGGGGATGGGTCAGAGTATTACATATATGTAAAACTGGCTGATCCCGATAAACTCTGCGTTTTTTTCTCGGGCGGCGGAGTAGCCTGGAATGAATATACGGCTGCAAGACCGGTTACAGGCGGCAAGGTAGCAGCTCATCAGCCCAATTTTTATTGGAACAATCTAAGACCCTTTACTCAGCTGATGAATATAAACGTCGGTATCACTGACATAAAAAACGAAGCCAATCCTTTCAGGGACTGGAGTTTTGTTGTGATCACTTATGCTACCGGGGATTTCCACATCGGCAATCATGATTACCCTTACAAGACAGAAGACGGTAAGGACGAGATACTTCATTTCCACGGTTATGTAAATTTCCTTGAGAGTATGAAGGTGGCAAAAGAGCTTTTTCCGGCACCGAGCAATCTTCTTATAGCCGGTAATTCCGCCGGTGCTTTTGCTGTACCTGCACTTGCGGGAGAAGTCGTTGATAATTACTATCCTAATACAAGAAATATCACACTGTTTTCAGACAGTGGACAGCTTCTTTACAAGAAGTGGCGCTCAACTGCCAAAAATATATGGCAGGCAGGGGAGCGTTTCTGGAAGCCTATCCATGGGGACAATATAACTCTGGAATGGTACAAAGACCTTTACAGCAGATATGGTGAGAGATTTAAACTCCTGTATTCAAGTTCTGTAAGGGATTATCTTTTGAGCGCGTATTACAACGATATTGTAAACAAGAAGTATGAGACAGATGCTGATGTACAGAAAGAGTATTTTGATCAGCTCTGTGAGATGGTAAGGCAGTTAAAAGAGATAACGCCTCACTTTGGGATATTCCTTAATGAATGGAAAATCCCGCTCATTACCATGGGCGGGACCGTACATTGCAGTGTGAGAGAGCCGCATTTTATGTTGTTCACACAAAACGGAATCTCTATGGCTGATTGGCTTAAGGATGCAACCTCCGGAAAAGTCTACGATGTAGGACTTGACCTTCTGAAGGCACCTTAATCAATAAAACATTTCTCAATCAGGGCTTCATACTCATCACGAAGAGATTCAGGAATGTCATATTCATCAAGAGCTTCTGTAACTGACCAGTGCTCGTTAATCATCGAACGAAGAATGTTGCGAATGACACTGAGATCGAGTGCTTCCAAAGTCGCAGCTGTAGTCATATTTATACCTCCTCACAAAACTTTTCACATAACACTTTAACTACCATATATTGTAGTATAAAATATTCTATATACAAGTATTGACATTTATATTTGAGTTACTTTTGTACAATATGCACAGAAATTTGAGGGGACTTTCATGCATATAACTACAATTGCTCTTATTATCTCAATAATAGGGCTTATCAGCTCGTTTTTTCTGGTGGGGATAATTCCGTCACTGGTGTCATTTATTATGGGCATAAGACTTCTTATAGAGGAGAAGTCTATAGATGTTGTAAGGGTTCTGGCAATTTCTTTTGCAGGTATAATTCTTCCCGTCATTATGTATTTAAATACCTTTGGTCTTCATCTCCCCGGAAGTGATGAAAGTGGCAGAAACTTTTATCAGAGGATAATGATAGACAACTACTCTAATTTAGGAGTTCGATTCGGGTTTACGGATGATAACGCCAAAGATTTTGCCGGCGAAGAACAAGACGCACTTCCGGATCAGCCGGATTCCGATGAAATCACTTATTATTCCAATACACCGGTTACTCACACCGGAACAGAAACAACAGAAAAACAAGAAGATGAAGCTGCTGAAAAACTGCCGGCTATATTTGAGAGTCTTGACAGTATATCTGCCTCTGAGAAGAATAAGGGGGGAATTATCAGTATCGCTCCGTCGGATGATAATATGCCGTCCTATGGAGGACTTCCGGTGGGGACTCTGATAATTGCTCAGTATTTCAGAGAGGATGATCACAATGCCAATCCTGTTCTGGTACTTCAGAACAAGACCGGAGATATGTGCAGATATGAATGTATCTTTACAGCCAGAGACAAGGACGGCAATGAAATGGCAACTTCCGAGAAGACTGTAGAGGTTGTAAGAGACGGAAGTGTATTTGTCTTCGAGGGAAGGTTTGACAAAAATGATCTTGGCGGAGGAATTCCCGATGCATTTGAGTTCTCGATTTCAAAGAGAGAACCTTATGAAAAAGACATGTCGACTGAAATATCGGTTTACACAGAAATTGAGGAAAACTCTGCGATACTTACTGCGGAGAACAGGTCAGACAAGAAAGTAAAAGTGGATGCGTATGTTTTGTTCTTTGACGGCAACGAACTGGTGGACTGTATGTGGATGATCCCTCAGAATACTGATGAAGTCTGCCTTGAACCCGGAAGTGCAGCTTCAATTCAGGGAGATGCTTATTACAGATTTGACCATGTTGAGACATACTATACTGCTTATGAAGCTGTGGGAGAATGAAAAAGATTTAATTATGATGCGCGATATACTATAATAAATACAGATATAATTACGAAAACTATCAGGAGGCGACTATGGCACAGGAAAGAGAAGATCTGATCCACTCACTGGCGAAATCAATGGGAATGGGAGATGCCCAGAAAGCAAAGTATACTTCAAACAAATTCAATACAGATACCGGGACGATTTTTGCCAACGGTCATGTCATAAGTCGTGGGACAATAGAACAGGCTAAGTCATATTTCACATCGCAGTACAAAAAAATCGCAGAGAAAGATGACGAGGGAGCAAGAGAAATGGCAATGCTTTATGAAGTAGCCATGGAAGCAATAAATATGATGGTAGAGAGCGTTGATGCATCAGCGCAGGATAAACCTCAGGTTTAAACACCTGAGGTTTTTAATTTGTATAGAGGATAATAAATGACACAAATGTCAATTGATGCCTTTTATGCGCATTATGACTATCGAAAACTTTAACACTTTAAAGTGGTTTGTGCAATATTTATACTTTTAGTATCAGATTATGACAAAAAGTGTACAAAATATTTGTTAAATAGTACAAAAAATAAAAAAAGTATAAACGGAGCTATTGCATTTTGCACAAATAAGATATATGATGAATTTGTCGTAAAGAACTGACCGAAAATGATTTGGTATTGTTTGGAGCGGTGACATGATGAATTTGACATCCTGGTGTACTTTAAAATTTATAGAGAGCCTTGAGAAAAGAGTAAGGGTTAAATGAGGGGGAACCTCATTTTACTTTGTTTGCTCTTTTTTTATTTATTATAATAGAAATGAAAAACCGAGAATTTATTAACAAAATAGAGATTAATCCTATCATCGCAGCAGTTAAAGATGATGAGGGACTTGAGATAGCACTTACAGAAGATGTAGAGATCATATTTGTACTGTATGGAGATATATGCAGCATACCTGCCATAGTCGACAAGATCAAGAAGGCCGACAAGGTAGCAATGGTACATGTGGATCTGATAACGGGACTTAATAATTCCAAGGATGTTTGCCTTGATTTTATTAAGAACAATACACAGGCAGATGGGATCATAACCACGAAGAGCAATCTCATCGCTCATGCCAAAGAGCTTGAGCTCAATACGGTGCTGAGATATTTCATACTTGATTCTCTTGCACTGCAGAACATTGAAAAACAGGCAAGAAGCCCCGGAATAAAACCCGACATAATCGAGTTTTTACCGGGTATAGTTCTTCCGAAGATGATCAAGAGGATCAACAAGGTCAGCAGAGTTCCGATAATAGCCGGGGGGTTAATAGCGGACAAGGAAGATGTGATGAATGCGCTGGATGCCGGGGCACTTGCAATTTCCACCACCAACAGGGATGTGTGGGAACTTTAGAGAAGTTAAAGCGAAGGGGCTTTAATAATATTATTTCTTTCACAAGAAAAAGGAGGGTTAAGTAATGGCAAAGTACGTTATGGCGCTGGATGCAGGTACAACAAGTAACAGATGTATCCTGTTCAACGAGAAGGGTGAGATGTGCTCTGTTGCTCAGAAGGAATTCACACAGTATTATCCTCAGCCCGGTTGGGTAGAGCATGATGCTAATGAAATCTGGCAGACACAGCTTTCAGTTGCTCGTGAGGCTATGGCTAAGGTTGGGGCAACCTACACAGACATCGCAGCAATCGGTATCACAAACCAGCGTGAAACAACAATTGTTTGGGAAAGAGCTACAGGTAAGCCTGTATATCATGCTATCGTATGGCAGTGCCGTAGAACAGCTGATATGAAGCAGGAACTTATGGACAAGTATCCCGGAATCGACAATGCAGCTTACAACAAGACAGGTCTTGTATTCGATCCTTATTTCTCAGGAACAAAGCTTCGTTGGATCCTTAACAACGTAGAAGGTGTTCGTGAGAAGGCTGAAAAGGGTGAGCTGTGCTTCGGTACTGTTGATTCCTGGCTTATCTTCAAGCTTACAAAGGGTAAAGTACACGCTACTGATTACTCAAACGCATCAAGAACAATGATGTTCAACATCAACACTGTTGACTGGGATAAAGAACTTTGCGACCAGCTCGAAGTTCCTATGAGCATGCTTCCAAAGGCACTTCCTTCCAGCAGCACAGAGTATGGTGAGTCAGATCCTGAGTTCTTCGGCGGACCTATCAAGATCGCCGGTGTAGCAGGTGACCAGCAGGCAGCTCTGTTCGGACAGACCTGCTTCGAGTCAGGAATGGCTAAGAACACATACGGAACAGGATGCTTCATGCTGATGAACATCGGCACAAAGCCTCAGTTCCCTAACAACGGACTTCTTACAACTATCGCTTGGGGTCTCGACGGAAAGGTTGAGTACGCTCTCGAGGGTTCAATCTTCGTAGCAGGCGCAGCTATCCAGTGGCTTCGTGATGAGGTTAAGCTCGTTGATACATCACCTGATTCTGAGTACTTCGCAACTCAGGTTCCTGATACAAACGGATGCTACGTAGTTCCTGCATTTACAGGACTTGGTGCTCCTTATTGGGATCCTTACGCACGTGGAGCTATCACAGGACTTACACGTGGTGTTAACAAGAAACATATTATTCGTGCAACTCTTGAGTCACTTGCTCTTCAGACCAACGACGTTCTCGGAGCAATGGAAGAGGGTTCAGGAATCAAGCTTGCAGCTCTTAAGGTTGACGGTGGTGCCTGCAAGAATAACTTCCTTATGCAGTTCCAGTCAGATATCATCAATGCTCCTGTACATCGTCCTGTATGTGTTGAGACAACAGCTATGGGCGCATCTTACCTGGCAGGTCTTGCAGTTGGCTTCTGGTCAAGCAAGGAAGACGTTATCAAGAACTGGGCTATCGACAGAGAGTTTGAGCCTTCAATGACAGAAGAGGCTCGTGCTGAGAAGCTTAAAGGCTGGAAGCAGGCTGTTAAAGCAACTCTTGGATGGGCTAAGGGCTGATACTAATTTAGGTGAGGAAAAAATTCACATACAAAAAAAGGGGGTAATATTATGAGTGCTTATATTGCAGAATTTGTTGGAACATTGATCCTTGTACTTCTTGGTGACGGCGTTTGCTGTAACGTTAGTCTGGAGAAGTCCGGATTCAAGGGCGGCGGAGCTGTTTACATCCTTATCGGATGGGGCATGGCAGTTATGGTTCCCGCTTTCACATTCGGATCATTATCAGGATCACACTTCAATCCGGCAGTTACAATCGGCGCAGCTATAAGAGGCGGATTCGATTGGGCTCTTGTTCCCGGATACATTATCGCTCAGATGCTCGGTGGTTTCTGTGGCGCAGCTATCCTTATGGTTCTCTTCAAGGATCATATTAAGGCTACAGCTAATGATGACGTAGTTCGCGGATGCTTCTGCACAGCTCCTTCAATTCCTAATGCAGTATTGAACTTCCTTTCAGAGTTCGTTGCTACATTCGTTCTTGTATTCACACTTGCATCTATTCCTGCTGATGCCGGTGCTGTTACATGGCCTCTCGTTTACGGCGTAATCGTTGCTTGTGGTGCATCATTCGGTGGACTTACAGGATACGCTATGAACGCAGCAAGAGATTCAGCTCCTCGTTTTGCTTATCAGCTCCTTGCTCCTAACTTCGGCAAGAAGAACGCAAACTGGGCTTATGGTTGGGTTCCGCTTGTAGCACCTATCTGCGGCGGTATCGTAGCTTCTCTTCTTCACATGGCAATCTTTTAATGTGAATTAAGTGCTAACTAAATAGTGATAGGAGGCGAGAGGGGGATAAGCTGCGGAGAACGCAGGTTACTTTCTCTCGCCTTTTTATAGCAGAACAACTTGTTTAAGAAGGAGATTATTATGTTATACGATGTGATCGTAATCGGAGCCGGTGTTACCGGATCTGCAGTCGCAAGAGAGCTGTCCCGTTATGAGACAAACGTTTGCGTACTGGAGAAATGTGAAGATGTTTGTGAGGGAACATCTAAAGCCAATTCGGCCATCGTTCATGCCGGATTTGATGCAGCTGAAGGCTCACTTATGGCTAAGCTCAACGTCAGAGGCAATGAGATGATGGGCGATCTTGCCAAAGACCTGGATATTCCGTTTAAGAGAAACGGAGCTATGGTTGTTTGTATCCACAAGGAAGCCCTTGATGGACTTAAAGACCTCTATAACAGAGGTATTGCCAACGGAGTTAAGGAACTTAAGATCTTAAACAGAGAGGAAGCTCTTGAGATGGAGCCCAACCTTTCTGAGAACGTTGAGGGAGCACTCTGGGCTCCTACAAGCGGAATCATCTGTCCTTTCGAGCTCAATATTGCTATGGCAGAGAATGCCAACATGAATGGCGTTGATTTCCGTTTCAATACAGAAGTTGAAGATATTAAAAAAGGTGAAGACGGCAATTGGCACTTAAGGACTAACAACGGTGAGTATGTTGCAAGATACGTTGTTAATGCTGCAGGTGTATATGCTGATACAATACATAATATGGTAAGTGCAGACAAGATCCATATTACACCAAGAAGAGGAGACTATTGTCTTCTTGATAAGACTGTCGGCGGACATGTTAAACACACGATCTTCCCTCAGCCCACAAATCTTGGTAAGGGCGTTCTTGTTTCACCTACAATCCATGGCAACCTTATTGTCGGACCTACAGCTGTGGATATTGAGAACAAGGAAGGCAACAACACAACAGCAGCCGGCATCGATGATCTTATCGCTAAGGCCGGTGATCATGTAAGAAATCTTCCTATCAGAAATGTCATCACATCCTTTGCAGGACTTCGTGCTCACGAATCACATCATGAGTTCATCATCAAGGAAGTAGAAGATGCGCCACACTTTATCGACTGCGCAGGCATTGAGTCTCCGGGACTTACAAGTAGCCCTGCTATCGGTGAGATGGTCGGCAACATGATGAAGGATATGATGGGACTTAAGGAGAAGGCTAACTGGATCAGCACTCGTAAGGGTGTTAAGAAGACTGAAGGCCTCTCAGTAGAAGAGAGAAATGCTCTTATTAAAGAGAATCCCGCATATGGTACCATCATCTGCAGATGCGAATCTATTACAGAGGGTGAGATCCTTGATGCGATCCACAGACCACTTGGCGCAAGAAGCCTTGATGGCGTAAAGCGCAGAACAAGAGCGGGCATGGGAAGATGCCAGGCAGGTTTCTGCTCACCGAGAACAATGGAGATCCTTCACCGCGAACTCGGTATTCCTTATGAGAAGATCACAAAGAGCGGCGGTAAGTCAAACATTGTCCTTGAGAGAACAAAAGGGGAGGTAAGCGGGTCATGAAGACATATGATATCGTAATAGTAGGCGGCGGCCCTGCCGGACTCGCAGCAGCTGTAGCAGCCAAGGAAGCCGGCAATGACAGCATCCTTATTCTCGAGAGAGACCATGAGCTTGGTGGAATCTTAAATCAGTGTATCCACAACGGATTCGGACTTCATACCTTTAAGGAAGAGCTCACAGGTCCAGAGTATGCATATCGTTTTATCAAGCAGGTTCTTGATCTTGGTATTGAGTACAAGCTAAATACCATGGTTATGGACATCGCAGCAGACAAGACTGTAACAGCCATGAACAGAGAAGACGGAATGTTCCAGATTCCTGCCAAGGCAGTTATCCTTGCAATGGGCTGCAGAGAAAGACCTCGTGGAGCCCTGAACATCCCGGGATATCGTCCTGCAGGTATTTTCTCAGCAGGTACTGCACAGAGACTTGTAAATATTGAAGGCTACATGCCCGGTCGTGAGGTTGTAATCCTTGGATCCGGTGATATCGGACTTATCATGGCCCGCAGAATGACCTTCGAAGGCGCCAAGGTTAAGGTTGTAGCAGAGCTTATGCCTTACTCAGGCGGACTTAAGAGAAACATCGTTCAGTGTCTTGATGACTACGGAATTCCTCTTAAGCTCTCACATACCGTTGTTGATATAGAGGGAAAAGACCATGTAACAGCCGTTACAATCGCTGAGGTCGGACCTGACAGAAAGCCTATCCCCGGAACAGAAGAGAGATATACCTGTGATACACTCCTTCTTTCCTGCGGACTTATCCCCGAGAACGAGCTCTCAAGATCAGCAGGCGTTGCAATGAGCCCTATCACATCAGGCCCTGTTGTAAACGAGTCTCTTGAGACCAATATTCCCGGCGTATTCGCATGTGGTAACGTTCTTCACGTTCATGACCTTGTTGACTATGTTTCAGAGGAAGCAAAGAGAGCAGGACAGAACGCTGTTAAGTACATCAACGATGGCTGCAAGGAAGCTGCAAACGACAACGTGATCGAGCTCTTCGCTACAGAAGGCGCAAGATATACCGTTCCCAGCACCATCAACAAGGACAGAATGGATGACCTTCTCACTGTAAGATTCAGAGTGGGCGATGTTTATACAAACTCCTTCGTAAGTGTTTACTTCGATGACGAGAGAGTAATGCACAACGAAAAGAGAATCCTGGCTCCCGGTGAGATGGAGCAGATCATCCTCCAGAAGAAGAAGCTGGATGAGTATCCGAACCTCAAGAAGATAACTGTAAAGATAGAAAAGGAGTGACAAGCTGATGGAAACAAGAGAATTAACATGTATCGGATGTCCCATGGGATGCCTTCTTACAGTTACTTTGGATAACGGAGAAGTTACGGAAGTAAAAGGTAACACCTGTGCAAAGGGTGACATCTACGCAAGAAAAGAAGTGGTTAATCCCACAAGAATCGTTACCAGCACTGTTAAGATCGAGGGTGGCGATAAGGAGAGAGTATCTGTTAAGACTGCAAATGATATTCCCAAGAGCAAGATCTTCGCGGTTATGAAGGATATCGATGCTGCAGTAGCTACAGCTCCCGTGCAGATTGGCGACGTACTTGTAAAGGATGTGGCAGGAACCGGCGTTGACGTGATCGCCACAAGGAATGTAGAAGCTGTATAAAAAAGTACTTGCATAATAGAATTTGATGGTATAGAATACGAGGTGTACTAGGACTACTAGTACACCTTGTATTGTTTTATAAACAGTTATGACGAGGAAATGCCATGAACCTTATCAATTATCAGGATAGCAGGCCTATCTACGAACAGATTGTTGAAAACTTCAAGACGCAGATGTACAAAGGAATTCTTCAGGAGGGTGACCAGATGCCCTCGGTGAGGAGCCTTGCCGTTGAGCTGTCCACAAACCCCAACACGGTACAGAAGGCCTATACAGAACTGGAGAGACAGGGCTTTATCTATACCGTAAAGGGAAGAGGCAACTTTGTTAAGGGGAATGTTCTTCTTAAGGAGAACAAGAAAAAAGAGCTTGTAAAGCAGATCGTAGAGCTCTTTTCTGAAGCTGTTGACATAGGGCTTTCAATTGATGAGCTGGTACAGGACATCAGAGAGCACATGGCAAAAATAGGAAACGGGGAGGAGAAGCATGATTGAGTTAATAGATTTAGAGAAATCCTTTGACAACATCAAAGCAGTCAATCGTGTGGGACTTAACATCCTTGACGGAGAGGTCTTTGGCCTGGTGGGGACAAACGGAGCAGGCAAGAGCACGATCTTAAGGATAATCTCAGGAGTGATAAAGCCCGATGCGGGAATTGTCCTGGTGGACAAGTGTCCCGTCTACGACAATCCTGAGGTGAAGAAAGATATCTTTTACATATCCGATGACCAGTATTTCCTGCCGGCATCTACGCCGGAAGAGATGGCTTCTTACTACGAAAACATCTATAAGGGCTTTGACAAACTCAGGTTCTACAAGTACTGCACAGGCTTTGGCCTGGATACCAAAAGAAGGATAAGCACTTTCTCAAAGGGAATGAAGAAACAGGTTTCGATCCCATCCCCACGGTCAGGGGCAGCGGCTCCGGATATAAAACCCGTCTCCGCTCGCAGGATATGCCGGCCGTCCTCATCCTCATCTTCGCTTCGGACGCTTGCAATCGTGTGTCCGCTTGATACCGGACACACTTGTGCTACGCTCGGAAAACGATTTGGATAATCGTTTTCCGC
>JAEEGJ010027548.1_pt1 | contig 11402 bp, 10 predicted proteins | sample 8958761 | NCBI WGS metagenome assembly JAEEGJ01 (sample SAMN16246546, study PRJNA631951) | gut metagenome | biome: gut microbiome; feature: rumen; material: RS-attached | host: Bos | place: Iran: Karaj | collected 2018-10
AGTCCCGTCAGGTCGTAAGCCAACTGCATGATACGCTGAACAAACTTGTACAGATGGCGTTCTTTCAGGGCATCGCAGAGCTGGTCTTCGGCCGTGTCGTGGTTGCGCAATTCCGCATCCAATTCCACCAGGTGCGACAGGGTCAGTCGTTTACGCATGGCCAGACGGCGCAGGTGACGGAACGTAGCCATCAGTCGGTCGTTCTCTGTGGCATATTGCATGCCGATGGCTTCCTGAATGGTTTTCGGAGCTTCGTAGCCGTCGGGCATGAAGCAGGGCATCTGCTGGATGTCGAAGTCGGGGGCATCCATGTGCAATATGCGGAGTCCGCGACGAACGGTCTCAGCAACCTGTTCGTGGTGAACATGGCAGTAGAGCATGCGCCATTGGTTGTGGTCGCTGATGGTGACATAGGACTCACCCAGCCAGCGCTCGTCGCCCGTAATGCCCACTTTCAGCAACTGGCGCAGGGTAATCTTTGTGCTGTCGGTCATCAGTTCCCACGTGTTGCTATCCATGATTTTGCGATACACCTGCCATTGTTTCTGTGCCATCTCCTGCGGCGTGGTGGTGTTGGTTATCAGACTGTTACGAATGATGACCGTCCTGCGGTTCCAGCCCAACTTGCCCAGACATTCCTCTTCCATCTTACCCTGTACGATGACGGCATAAGCCTGCTGGATGAGGCTGCGTTGGAACAGCAGTCGCTTGGGCAGTTTCTCCTTCCAGTAGCGTTGTTTCATGATCCACGGCTCCAGTTGTCCGTGGGGTGTTACTACCAAGCGCGTGCCAAGCCGCAGGGCCCGTCGGGCAACGCGATTGGCCGCATACTGCCAGCAACCGTGAATGTGCAGCAGGTCGTAGTGCCTGTCGCGCAACGACTGGAGCGCCTCCTTCGCGTTCGTTACCGACTCGTTCTCGGCATCCTTGCCCATCTCGTCACTCAACGTCTTGACATAGGCTGAGATTGCCTCAGGGGCATTGCTGGCATAATAGTGTAGTATCCTCATGAAAACATGTTTTTGAAGAACACGGCAATGCCCAGTCGCATTCGCTTGCTCATGCCCAGACGCTGGTCGAAGAGCATGATGGCATTGAATATCGTGTCTTTGTTCACGGCAATGGCGTCATACATGCCACGGCGCATGCGGAACCAGCGTCCCTTGTGTCCGCCACCATCGCGACGCTCAGCTTTCAGCACGAAGTCGGCGGCTTCGTCCAGGTTGCCAAACTGCTGATGGGTCACCTCTGGGGCACCATGCTTCAGTCGGCAATAGACGGCAGTCACCTCGCCATCCTCCAGTCCTGTCAGCCACTCGTTAGAGAGGGGAGGGCGGTGGATGTCGGCAAAGACCACGCGGTTTGCCAGGGCTGCCTTCACGCCAATGTTCAGAGCCAGGCGCAGACGACTATTGTTGGGCACGCTCTTGGGCAGGAAAGTGGTGTACAGGTGGGGATTCTCTTCCTTCAGCATTTTCAGCACGTCGGGAGTGCTGTCTGTCGACGAGTCGTCAACGACGATGACCTCACCCTGTGCAGCACCTGCCACAGTCAGAAACTGCGGCAGGTTATGCTCCAGCAACTCGGCTTGGTCATGCACCACGATGACCACCGAGATGGTATAGTCTCCTGTTCTTCCCACTTACTTCTTGCAGTCTACAGCAGCCTGCTCTACGGGCAGACAAGCCTTGTAGTTCTCGATATACTTCTCGAAGCCTGCGACATCCTCAGCAGTAGGTGCGATGCTCACACCCGTGTTGCCAGCGAAGACAACGTCCTCCAGGTAGTCGGCCAGGTTCTTTCCGTTCTTGTTAATCAGGTAGCCAGCCAACAGGGCAATACCCCAGGCACCGCCTTCTCCGGCAGTCTCCATCACGCTGATGGGCGAGTTCAGTGCGGCAGCCAGCATGCGCTGACCTACACCTGCAGTCTTGAAGTAGCCACCATGACCAGTAATGCGGTCCACCTTGATCTTCTCTTCCTTCAGCAGGATGTCGTTACCAATCTTCAGCACGCCGATGGCACCATACAGGTGGGCACGCATGAAGTTGGCCAGATTGAACTTGTCGTTGGCTGAGCGGACAAACATCGGACGACCCTCGGCAAGGCCAGTGACGGGCTCACCAGAGACGTAGTTGTAGGCCATCAGACCACCACAGTCGGTGTCGCCCTTCAGGGCCTCGTTGAACAGTTTGCCGTAGAGCTCGTTCATGTCAACCTTCACACCCAGCAATTGCTGGTATTCCTTGAACAGACCCACCCAGGCGTTGATGTCGCTGGTACAGTTGTTACAATGAACCATAGCCACAAGACTGCCGTCAGGGGTGGTCACCATGTCAATCATCTCGTAAGGCTTGCTGAGCGGCTTCTCCAGCACAATCATCGAGAACGAAGAGGTACCTGCTGAAACGTTACCCGTACGCTGCTTCACGGCGTTGGTGGCTACCATACCTGTTCCAGCGTCGCCCTCAGGAGGACAAACGGGAACACCAGCCTTCAGGTGACCGCTGACGTCCAGCTTCTTGGCACCCTCGGCAGTCAGCACACCAGCATTCTCGCCGGCAACGAGCGACTTGGGCAGGATGTCGAGCAGTTTATAAGGCAGACCTTTCGCAGCCAGAATCTTGTCGAACTTAGCAACCATCTTGGCATCGTAGGTCTTCGTAGCGGGGTCAACGGGAATCATGCCCGATGCATCGCCTACGCCCAGCACGAACTCGCCAGTCACCTGCCAGTGCACATAACCAGCCAGCGTGGTCAGGAACTTGATGTCCTTCACGTGCTCGTTGCCCTCCAGGATGCACTCATACAGGTGCGAGATGCTCCAGCGCAGGGGAATGTTGTAGTTGAACAACTCGCTGAGCTCTGCAGCAGCCTTGCCGGTATTGGTGTTACGCCATGTGCGGAAAGGCACCAGAATCTCCTGCTTCTCGTTGAAGGCCATGTAGCCGTGCATCATAGCAGAGAAACCAATGGCTGCCAACTGCTCAATCTCGCAGTCGTACTGTGCCTTCACGTCCTTGCGCAGGTCGCTGTAGCAGTCCTGCAGACCCTTCCAGATAATGTCGATACTATAGGTCCAGAGTCCGTCAACGAGTTGGTTTTCCCACTCAAAAGAGCCCTGTGCAATGGGTTTGTTCTCCTGGTCGATGAGTACGGCCTTGATACGTGTGGAACCGAATTCGATTCCCAGAATGGCCTTACCGGCCTCAATGGTTTGTTTCGCGTTCATTGTAATATAGGTTTTGAAATTGTTTTTGCAAAGGTACTATTATTTTTGCGCATAACCAAACTTTTCATGATTAATTTTATATAAAAAAAAGGCCCAATACTATGCAACACTTTCTTGTGCACTAAGAAAATTTTGTTTCATAGTTATGCCGCAATTTTCAGACGCTTTTGTCCTTTTTGCATCAAATAGTCAAAACATTCAAGTATTCATCTATTCAAGTAGGACAGGAAGGTTTTGATTTCTCCATTTTTTTGTGTTATATATATTATATATATTATAATATATATAATATTAATATTAGTATAAAATTTAAAATTTACCTATACCACTTCTAACCCCATCGGGTGGGGGCAGACGAGTTGGCTTGTTTATTTCAAAAACCTTCCTGTCCTAGTTGAATACTTGAATATTTGAATAAATGAGTCCATGCTGCCATTTTTTGCTGCGAAGGTAGTCAAAAAATATTCGTAACTTTACCCTCAGTTATGAAACAGAGATTGGAAGAACTATTTCTTTTCTAGTTTTTCCAGTTCATCTTTAGCTTGTTGGTTTCCTTGGTCAGCAGCCTGTTTGAACCAATAGGCAGCCTGCTTTACGTCTCGTTCTACGCCGTGACCATTCAAATAGTTATAACCTAAGACAAGTTGGCCTGTAGGATATCCCTGTTCTGCAGATTTCCGAGTCCAATAGAAAGCCTTTTCATAGTCTTGTTTAACTCCTTGGCCATTGAAGAGGCAGACTCCATACATCATTTGGGAGACAGCATCTCCTTGCTTAGCCGCTTTCTCAAACCAATAGGCACATTGGTCAAAGTCTTGTGGAACTCTGCTACCAATATTATATCGAAAGCCCAATTCGTATTGGGCATCAACATCACCGTTTTCTGCTGCCTTCCTGACGTCTTCAATTGCTACTGAGTCTGGACTTAATTTTTTATGCCATTTCGGAATTGTCGTTGTATCCTTCGTTGTGCTTTGTGCATTAATGGCTATTGGCAAAGCCAGGAGCAATGCCACAGCAAATAGATTACAAATAATGTGTCTCATCATATTCTGTTCTAACAAAATTTCTTTGCAAAGATAAGGGAAATCACGAATAGTTGCTACCTTTGTGGCAAAATATTAACAATGATTATGACAAACAAAAGATACAAAAAGTCCTGTTCCTTTTGTGTAAGGTGTGCCCTGTGTGGGCACACCTTTTTTATTGGTTTTCGGGTAATTAAATCAAAGTGGTGGACAAAATTTAGAAAATGTAGTATAGATGGGCATTGGCACGTTTTTGTCCACCATTTATATGTTTTTATCCACCTTGACAAGTGTTTTATGCACTAATTTTGCGGCAACAAAACTACTTGTACAATACCAAACATCTAAAAATAAAACATTTATGAAACATTATTTACTCAAATCACTCCTCGTCCTATTTGGAGGATTTTTCATGACTGCTGCCGCATGGGCAGACACCACGATTGGCGCCACCGATAAGGGGTGGGCTGATGCAGGTTCCTACACTTCAGCTTACACAATTCCGTCGAACAAGACGCTGACGCTGACTTTCACATTGACTGACTATATTGGTGATTGGGCTGGATATGTGTTTAGCCTTACTGATAACAAAGTTAGTGTACCACAGTTTGGTGGTAATAATAGCTATGTGTGGTTCCGCTCTCCCGATTTTGCCTGGTTTAAGACCGATTGGAATGCAGGTGCTGTCGTAAGCAACACGAATACCAAAGGCAGCATGTCACAAACTGATTGGCAGGCATTTATTAAAGATGCTACTACTGTCATGGACATCCAACGTTATGGCACTCAGGTGTTCATAAAAACAACTGTTACGAAATCTGCCACCTCTTATACTCACTATTTTGTGTCAGAGATTGGTACTACCAGCGATGTCAAGGCTTTCCTTTGTGCTGATAATGCTGTCATAACTATTTCGGATGATGCCATAACAGACACAGAAAATGTTGAGGCTGTAACTGCAACAATTGGTGAGGTTGGAAATACTGGAGGCTTTGCTGCTTCACCTGTTACGACACTTGAACCTGAAAGCGTTTTGACCATGCACTTTACGAATTATTCCGCAAAGTCAGATGGCTACAATAACTACGGCATAGAATTGGTTTACAATGGCAACTATGCTAACATTGTTCTTGGAGGTGGCAGATGGGGAACATTGCTGGTGAACAACCCCGATCTTGATCCTGATACGACACCGGTAACCAACGAAGAGGTGTCCTATAATCCCTTTGATGGTGCTGATTTCCTGAACAAAATGGATGGTGCAGATGTCACGCTGACCATTGCACGTAGCGGAAGAGTTGTAACAATTACGGCAGTTCATGCACCAGCAGACAATGGTACACCGTTTACCTTGAAATACACGTTAGAGCCCAATGCCGCTGCATTCCCCAACTTTGCTACGGAAAATATTTCAGTTAATCTGTCAACTGACCATAGTCACATCACTTATAATTTCCCTATTGGAAAGATTAACACCATCATGAGTGCCTACGGCTGGTCTACGTTCAGCAGCGACTATGCACTTGACTTCTCGAAGGCTCAGGAGGGTCTGGAGGCTTACACGATTACTGGTCAGGATGCTGGCGTCGTCACTCTCTCACCCGTCACAGGCACTATCCCCGCAGGCACAGGACTGATGCTGAAGGGTGCGGCATCTACTCCATATAATATCCCCATCGTTGACAGCAGTACTACCGATGTTTCCAGCAATCTGCTGAAGGCTGGTACAGGAGCTTCAGTATCCCCAGAGAGTGGCAAGACCAAGTATGCCCTGAGTGTTGAGGGTGGAGTCGCCTGCTTCAAGAAGATTACCGATGCACGCGAGATTCCTGCCGGCAAGGCTTACCTTGAATTCAACGAGGCGATTGCTGCCCGCGAGCTCTCTTTCGAGTCTGAGAGTACAGGCGTAGCCGATGTAAGAGGTGAGATGGCTGATGGCAGAAGTGAATATTATAACCTTGCTGGACAGCGTATCGCACAGCCTACCAGAGGCCTCTATATTGTCAACGGGAAAAAAGTCGTGATTAAGTGATAATTCTCCAATTCTCAAATTATTGATAAAAAAGAATAGACAATGAAAAAGACATATAGTAATCCAATAGTGAATGTTGTTGAAATCAAGGCCAACCAACAAATACTTGCAGGTTCTGTCACGTTGTCTGGTGAACTACAGCTTGGCGATCCCATCCTTTCTCGTGAGTTCGTTGACACTGACTTCGAAGATGAATCTCTCGACGATCCCGAGGAGGACTCTCTCGGCGACTATGATGATTTTTGAGCCGTGGTTTTGATTATGATGAAGAAGAATAGTTTTTTTGCATAGATAAAGATTTAGGTTGATAATTTAAGTTAGTTAGTATTTTTTTTAACATTTCTGCCCCATCAGTCGTGAGATTGGTGGGGCAGTTTTATGAAAATATAAAATTGGGTTTCCAGAATGTTATATCTGGATGTTACAGTTTGACGCTGGAGATGTCGACGAGGCCGTTGACGATGGCATAGATGGTTAGGCCCGCAGGCGAATGAATCTGAAGCTTGCGGGCTATATTACGACGATGGGTGATAACGGTATTGACTGAGATGCAGAGGCGGTCAGCTATCTCCTTGTTCTGCAGACCCTGTACCACGCCGATGATGACGTCGCGCTCGCGGTCGCTGATGATCTCGCTGTTGTCCTGACCACCCTTGAAGACCATCGACGAGATGTTCTTCGACACATCGTCCTGCTTGACCATCCGCTCAAGACGCTTGATGGCTGGTGTGAAAATCTGGTCCTCCACCTCGGCATGCTGGCGTAGCCACTCCTCGTTGTTGTAGATGTCGTAGAGCGTTGCTGTCAGTTGGTTGTTGTGCTTATTGTCGGCAGGCAGGTACTTGATAATCATCAGTTTCAACTCGCGTAGCTTCTGGTCGGTCTGCTCATGGTGCTTGGAGAACGTCTCAATGTTATAGTCGTTCATGGGGCGACCTTCGAGCAGCGATTCGACATAGGGGAAGAGCGTCTTCTCCTCGTACTTCATGTGACGACGAATCTCCTGAGCGTACCCCTCATAAAGTCGCATGATGAGCATGCCAAGCGCATCGCCCTCATTGATGCTTTCCTGTAGTTCGCGACGGATAAAAGGCAACTGGAAATCGAGATAGTACGCATGGCTGGCTTTCAGGTAGTGCAACAGCGTGGGAACACTGATTTGTTCGTCGTTCTCGAAGCTGCCATTACCGTTGATGGTGTAGTTTACTACTGCCAGAAAGGTGTAGGTGTCTACACCATTCATCTGACATGTCTCACTAACGGTCTTGTCGCCAAAGCCAAGACTGATGCCAAAGGAACTGAGTGCCTGAAGAACACTACAGTTGTCCTTGATCAGCGTCACCATTTTGTCGCTGGGCTCGTACATCTTTAGATTTTTCATGCGGCAAAGATACACATTTTTGATGAAAGGTGTATCATCTGAATTGCAAAATCATCTTTTTTAGGTATTCCCGATGACGTGATAAAAGGCAGTCTGTTATCGCTTGTCAACGTATTTGCAGTCACGATAGCTGTCGCGTGGGAACTGGAACAGGTCGTCGCTGATGCCACCAATCTTCACGTCGCTAATCTTGATGGTGGTATGGAAGATGCCCACCTTGATGCGTACACTGACAGGATAGCGGTGTTTTTTGTCCAACAGGCAACGGGCCTCCTTGATGCCTGACACGCCCTTCTTGGCCTTCAGCGTGATGTAGTAACCCTCCTTGGCGTCCTTGATGCTGTAGGTGTAGTTGTCAGGATTGAACTTAAACTTCGTAGCATACTTGTCGCGCTCGTCAGAGTGGGCGTCATAGATGACTATACGGTTCTTCTTGCGCTCCAGACGGTAGTAGGTTACGTCATCGTTCCAAGCAATGTATTTCTCGTCAACGAACTTGCTCTTCTTACCCTTCGTCCAAATGGTGCCCTCCGTTTTGTAGATGCCGATGATGTTTACTTTGTAATGCAACTGTGAGCCCTGCTCACCATAAATCATCTTGAAAGTCTCGTTGAATATACGGCGAGCCTGCTGGGCATTGGGCGTCTCTTTGGTCTGTGCCTGCAAGCCAATGGTGGCGCAGAGCACGGTCAATATCATAACAATCTTTTTCATAATTGGGCTGCAAAGGTACATAAAAAAATTGAGAATTGAGAATTACGAATTACGAATTATTTTGTACCTTTGCACAAAATTTGAGAAAAATGAGATATTTCGTATGGTTTTGTTACGATGGTACCAACTATCACGGCTGGCAGGTGCAACCCAATGGCATCACCGTTCAGAGCGAGTTGGAACGTTGTCTGTCGCTGTTGTTGCGTGAACAGATTCAGGTGACGGGGGCAGGACGTACAGACGCTGGCGTTCATGCCCGACAGATGGCAGCGCACTTCGATACGGATGCGGTTTTCGATGCCGCCTTGCTGACGAAGAAGCTCAACGGACTGTTGCATCACGACATTGCCGTAGACCGCATAGAACCTGTGGCCAGCGATATGCATGCACGCTTCTCGGCCACGTCGCGTACCTATCATTATTATATTCATACGAAGAAGAATCCCTTCATCCAGCAGTATTCGCAGGAGATGCACTATCAGCTGGACTTTGAAAAGATGAACGAGGCAGGTCGTGTACTCTTGGAGTACGAGGACTTTGGCGCATTCTGCAAGGCTGGAAGTGATGTGAAGACCACCATCTGTCACGTCACCCATGCCCAATGGCACCAGGTGTCACCGTCGGAGTGGTATTTTGAGATTACTGCCAACCGTTTCCTGCGCAACATGGTGCGTGCCGTGGTGGGCACGTTGATAGAGGTAGGCCGTGGTCGCATGTCGCTTGACGAATTCCGTCAGGTCATTGAGGGCAAGCAACGCACACAAGCTGGTGAGTCGATGCCAGCTAAAGCCCTGTTTTTAGAAGAAGTGAAATATTAGTATGGCTTGGTTACTATTAGCATTTATGTCGGCTGCCCTGTTGGGCTGTTACGATTCGTTTAAGAAAGAGGCGCTGAAAGAGAATGCCGTCATTCCTGTATTGTTTCTGAATACGCTTTTCTCGTCCCTGATATTCCTGCCGTTTATCATACTCAGCGGCACCACCGATGTGCTTGACAATAGCATCTTCCACGTTGGCAGTGGCGGTTGGGAAGTACACAAATACGTTGTCCTGAAGGCACTCATCGTGCTCTCCAGTTGGGTGCTTGGCTATTTCGGCATGAAACACCTGCCGTTGACTATTGTTGGCCCTATCAATGCTACACGTCCCGTGATGGTGCTGGTAGGTGCCCTACTGGTCTTTGGCGAACGACTGAACCATTGGCAATGGATTGGTGTCATGTTGGCAGTCTTGTCATTCCTGTTGCTTAGTCGTAGTGGGAAGAAGGAAGGTATCGACTTCAAGCACGACCATTGGATATGGATGATTGTGGGCGCTGCTGTATTGGGAGCTGTTAGCGGACTTTACGACAAATATCTCATGGCGCCTGTGGAGTCGGGTGGAGTAGGGCTCGACCGCATGTTGGTGCAGTCGTGGTACAACATCTATCAATGCTTTATGATGTTGGCTATGTTGATGTTGTTGTGGTGGCCCAAACACAACGAGACGACGCCGTTCCATTGGCATTGGTCCATCATTGGTGTCAGCATCTTCCTCTCTACTGCCGATTTCATGTATTTCTACTCGCTGTCGTTGCCCGATGCCATGATCAGCATTGTCTCTATGGTGCGACGCGGTTCTGTCATTGTCAGTTTCCTGTTTGGTGCCATCTTCTTCCATGAGAAGAATCTCAAGGCCAAGGCTTTTGACTTAGCCCTTGTACTCCTGGGTATGATCTTCCTGTATATCGGAACGAATTAGCGGTTTTTGCGAAAAATCCATATTTATTAGGATTGTGGGTGTAAAGGGAAATGAGTACCTTTGCACCCGATTTTAATCACATAAAGACACATGAAAAAGATTTTTACACTGTTATTCTTAACCACAGCCATGATTCAGGCTATGGCGCAGGGCGGACACGCTCCTATGAAGTTTTCAGGAAAGGCAACGATTGAAGTAAATGGAAATACGGTTTCAACTCTTGAGAGTGACACCATCTTGTATTCAGGATCAAATGTCACACTGCCAGAGATGAAATATGGAAATTTCGTAATTCCCTCGTTCACTATTCATGGTGCTCAGTTTTCGATGGATATGTCTACCATGACTGTTACCTTCCCCGAACAGACGTTTACGGAGACCATCACTGTTGACGGAGTGGAGAAAACCATTACTGGCACATCGCTTTCTGGCAGTTATACTCACGATGCTTTCAATACGTTTAAGATGACGGTTGTATTCAAGTATGGCAATATGCCGATGCCGCTGACTTACGACATTGTGGCTTATTATATTAAGGATTATCAAGACAAGTTGGACGTCAGCATCGGTGGTATGTTCAACTATACCGTAGCTGCTGTGACCTATAGCGTTCGCACCTATCCAGAGAATGATAAGACCTTGTTGGACGTAGACGTTCCTAACTATTATCTGAGTGATACACCCTTAGGTAATCTGACTGTTGGCGGTTATACGGTCAAAGGTCTGGCTATGGATACTGAAAAGGGTGGTTACTATCGCGACTATGCTGCAGACGGACTGACCATGCATTTCAAAGCTGTAAAGGATGGCCAAACAAACATGGACGACGACTATCCTATGAATGTGGGCGAGAATAACATCTTGCTGGTATATGAAGGCAAGAATATCAAGGTGACTAATGCCTTCCATCCTGGCAACATGCCATTCCCCATCACTTCACAATTCCCTGGTGTGGGCGACGTAACAGCTGTAGATGCTGTGAAGACTGTTGAGCAGAGCAATGCTGCGGCCTATAACCTTGCCGGACAGCGCACAGCTGTAGGCTATAAGGGAATCGTCATCAAGAACGGAAAGAAATACTTCCTGCGCTAATGTACTTCACTGGTATCATCATCGCCGTCATGACGTTTCTGGCCATAGGTATATGGCATCCCATCGTCATCAAGACAGAGTACTACTGGGGCACACGTCCCTGGGTGGTCTACCTGCTGGTGGGCGTCAGCTGTTGCGTGGGCGCACTGTTCACGTCCAACATCTACCTGTCGTCGTTCCTGG
>JAEEGJ010027551.1_pt1 | contig 11401 bp, 9 predicted proteins | sample 8958761 | NCBI WGS metagenome assembly JAEEGJ01 (sample SAMN16246546, study PRJNA631951) | gut metagenome | biome: gut microbiome; feature: rumen; material: RS-attached | host: Bos | place: Iran: Karaj | collected 2018-10
CGGGTATTGCATACAAGCAGTACAACCCCCTCGAAGGATACACCTACTCCACAGCCGCAAAGGCCCTCACGAAAAAGGGCGGCAGCGCAGGCGACCGCGAATCCCGCCGCGAAAAATCTCTCCGCAAGTGGGCGAAATACGCGAGATAAGCATTATCAAACGAGAAGCAGCATACCCTAACGAAGGAGGCCTCCGGGCCTCCTTTTTTGTTGCCCATGCATTTTGTAAAAATTGATACGCGAATGTAAAAAAACAGGGAGGGCATGGCTCAAAATCGCCGCGAAATCGTTTTATGGTTAGGAGACCACCATGAAACAACCTAAGGAACTCATGAAAATCGCGGCGAACTCCTCCGTACCCGTCCTCATCCAAGGGGAATCGGGCGCAGGCAAGGAAGTCGCGGCACGCTACATACACGAGCAGAGCCCGCGGAGGAACGGCCCGTTTATCGCGCTAAACTGCGGGGCACTCGCGCAGAACCTCATCGAAAGCACGCTCGAGGGTTCCGTAAAGGGCGCCTACACCGGGGCATACGCCGACCAGAAGGGAATCGTGCGGTCGGCACACGGAGGCACGCTGTTCCTCGACGAGATAGGCGAACTCCCGCTCGACGCGCAGAGCAAGCTACTGCGCATTCTGCAAGAACGCACGGTACTGCCCGTAGGCGGCTCGCACTGCATCCATGTCGACTTCCGGCTCATCTGCGCTACAAACAGGAACCTCAAGAAGGAGGTGCTCGAAAAGCGCTTCCGCGAAGACCTGTTCTTCAGGCTGAACGTATTCCCGATAGTCATCCCTCCCCTGCGCTCGCGCGATGACTTCGAGGAGCTCGCACGCGACCTGTGGTACAGGATATGCGAGCACGCGAGACGCACGCATTTCGAGGTCCCCAAGACAAGGCTCACCATTGGCGAGATTACCGCCCTCAGGCAGTTCAAGTGGCCCGGCAACGTGAGGCAGCTGAAGAACGTGCTGCAGCGCTACGCCCTGCTGGAATCGCACGGGGTAAGGCTCGAGGAACTCCTGTGCGAGGAATTCGCGATGGCATCGGTACACGAGGAAGAATCAAGGCAGAAGGGCGAGCAAAACGCACTCTGGGCCAAGCGGCGCGCGGCCGCCCCCAAGTGGGAAGTCATCAAGAACGTGCTCGACTCGTGCGAATGGAACAAGAGCATGGCATCGAGCAAGCTAGGGATAAGCAGGGGGAGCCTCTGCTACCAGGTGCGCAAGCACGCAGGGAGCATGGCGGAGGCGGGCTAGAATAAGGGCTAGAACCTTACGCCCAGGCCGAGATAGTGGTTGCCATCGCCAAGCGCGGGGCGCGGCGAGTAGCCGTAGTCAAAGACGATTCGCCCGAAGGTGAACCCGAGGCCCGCGCTGAAGCCGTCCTCGGTATGCGGGCGCGCCGCATAGCCCGCACGGAGCAGCAGGAATTCCTGGTAGGCGACTTCCATGCCGAAGCGCCATTCGGGATCGTCCATGTCGGCACGGCGGTAGGCGTCGGCAGAAACATGAACTTCCCAGAGGCTCTCGAGCCCGAGGAGACTACTCACGGGAACGATGCCCGTAATGCCCGCCTGCAGTGCCATCGGGGCGGCCTCGTGCTCGCCGCTGAACTCGCTGTCGGTCACGTAGCCGAAGTTCGTGATAGTCGCGCCGAACGAGAGGTACTTGAGCATGCGGTAAACAACACCCGCATCGCCCAGCACGGCGAGGGTCGACTCGTCGTCAATCGCCTGGTAGGCAAAGCGCGCAGAAAGCGACCAGCCAAAGGCCTTGCCGTAATTGCCGGCGCCAGCCTGCAATGCCCACGCATACGCACCGTAATCTCCGGTAAGCATGCCTTCCTCGTCACGGCCCTCCAGGTCATCGTACCCGAGGTACTCGAGCCCGAAGGAGAGGGCGAGCGATTCAAAAAGCGGCAACCCGTAATAAACAGAGACAAAGTTGTCTGCACCCGCATCACCGAAAATTATCTGGTTAAGCCCGAATTCGGAACCGCGCAGACCCGTGAGTGCCAGAGGGTTGCGCGTCACTTCAGAGATGCGGCTTGCATCGGCCACGCCCGCACCAGAAAGCGCTGCACTGCGCGGCGACACCTGCATCGAAAGGAACTGCATCGTGACCCCGCCAAGCCCGGTATTCCAGTAGCGACCGCTAGCGGCAAGCGCAGCGACACACGGGAGCAGGAGGAGGATCAGCAGTTTCTTCAACATACAAGTTATAAGATACAAAAATTACTTGCGCCAGCCTTCCATGATTTTCATGCAGGCTTCGAGAAGCTCGGCGGAGCGCACCTTGTCCTCGGTTTCCACGTAGCAGCGGAACTCGGGAGCGTTGCCGCTCGGGCGCAGGTGCACGATATCGCCGGAATCGAATTCCATGCGGTAGCCGTCCGTCTCGTCGATTGCGACAATCTTGCCCTGGAACTGCGCCGGGGCGGAACCGTCCTTGGGCTTGAAGCGGCTCGGCTTCGCGGTCAGCGCGCCGAAAAGCTTTTCGCCGAGTTTCTGCTCGCGGATTTCGGCAAGCTTCGCCTTCGAGGTCGCAGTCGGGAATTCCTTGAGGCGGTCGCTGAGCGTGAAGCGCTTGGGGAGGCGCTTGAGCAGGTCGACGACGCACATGCGTTCCTCGCGCACGCGCACCATCACCGCAATCATCGGGAGGAGCGCATCGCGGGTCGGGAGTGCGGGCAGCGTGCGGGTGGCACGCGTCTCGCCGCCGCGGCCATCACTGTCCACGAATTCACGCATGAGGTCGGTCTGCAGCAGGAACCCGCCGTTCGCCTCGTAACCGGCGACGGACGCGGTCTTGTCCGCGGCGTCCACAAGGCTTTCCATGCCGGCAATCACGTACGGGCTCCCGATGCGGGTGCGGCAAATCTTATCGAAGGACTTGGACTTCTCGAGCGACGTGTTGCAACTCACCGGAGTTGCAATGCGCTTGACGCCAAGCGCCTGGGCAGCGAGGATGCCCAGCACGTCGCCACGCAGCCACATGCCGGTATCGTCTGCCAAAAGCGGGCGGTCGGAGTCGCCGTCCGTGCTGAAAATCGCATCGACGAAGTCCTTGTGCGCGAAGTCGCGGGCAAGGTCTTCGTCTTCCTTGCGGATTGCTTCCGTATCGACCGGGATAAACGTCTCGCTGCGGGCGAAGGGCTTCACCGTGGCACCCAGGCTTTCGAGCACCTTCACCACGATGTCGCGGCCCACGGCGGAATGCTGGTACACGCCGATGGTGAGGCCCGAGAGAGCCCTGCTGCCGAAGAACGCGGGGTAGCGCTTCAGGTAGTTCTCTTCCGCTTCCATCTCCACGGCAGGGAGTTCCGGGGCATTCTTCAGCATGCCGCTTGCATCGAAAATCGCCTCGTCAAAGTCGACGGACTGCGAAACGATTCCCTGTTCGTCCTTCTTGGAAATCTCGCCCTGCGGGTGGTTGAACTTGATGCCGTTACGGTCTGCGGGGATGTGGCTGCCCGTCACCATGATGGTCGGGAGCGCCTTGTCGATGCCGTACAGCGCAATCGCCGGACTCGGGATGCGGCCGCAGTACACGACCTTCCACGCACTGTCCTCGCCCGCCTTCACGAGCGCCTTCAGAATGCGTTCCGTACTCGGGCGCAAGTCGCCCGCAATCGCAATCGTATGCTCACACTTGTAGCTCTGTTCGCAGTACTTGATAAACGAACGCGCGTACACGTAGCACACGCGGTCGGTCATGGCAGTTACCAGGCCGCGCGCACCGCTCGTACCGAACGCCACGCCGGACTGTTTCATCACATCTTGCATCGAAACGGTCATAGTAACCTCAATCTAAAAAAGCGTCCCGCCTAGCGGGACGCGAACAAACTAGAAAAATACAGGCGGCCAACGCGGGTTCTTGGAGGACATGTCAATCTTGTAGAAGTCCTTCTCGAAGCGTCCGTCGTCAAGTCCGTACATCTGCATCACGTGGCGGGCAATCCACTTGCCGAGCTTCATCACGGTGAGCTTCTTGCGGAGGCGGCCCTGGCAGTCGCGGTTCATGATGTCCGGGAGGGTGGATGTCGTGAGGATTTCGTCGATGGCCGGGCTGTTGAGCTTTTCGCGGGCCTCGGGGCTCGTGTGGAAGTGCGTCACGCCGAAGCACACGCGGTTCGGGTTGCCCTTCTTGATGTGCTCGCAGCACTGCACGATGGTCGTACCCGTACGCACCATGTCGTCGAACACGATCACGTCCTTGCCCTGGATTTCCTCAATGCTGATGTCGGAAAGTTCCGGGTTGAAGGTCATGCTGATTTCACGTTCGCCGGTACGGACCTTGTCCATCACCACGCGCTTGCATTCTGGCAGGTCGAGCGCCTCGTAGACAGCGTTCATGAACGGGCGTGCGCCCTTGTCCGGGGAAACGATCACCAGATTGTTGCCGTCCTTGCCCGTCTGCACGAAGTTGCTGTTCTTGATGTAGTGCGCGTAGACGTCGGTCGGGATAAGGTTGTGGAAGTGACCTTCGAAAATTTCGCTGAAGAGGTTCTGCACCTTGACGCTGTGGTTGTGCACCGTCACCACGGCATCCACACCGGACTTTTTGAGGAGTTCGGCGTAGAGGAGGCTCGTGAAGGCCTGGCCGTCAAACTTCTTGAGGTCGATATCCGGGCGGTCCTTCTCGAGAGGGCCAATGCGGTGCGGGCCGCGGTCCTGTGCGCTGTAGAACAGGTCGGGTTCCACGAGCACCACCTGCTCGGCACCGTTGTCCTTCGCGGCGCGGGCCAGAATGCAGTTGCGCATGGCGTAGTCGTTACGGCTGCGTTCGTGGTTCGAGACCGAGCAAATCAACACGATCTTGCCTTCGAGGCGACGGCCGATATGCTCCATATCGTCCACGTCGAGCCCGTAGCGGGGGCAGAATTCGGAGTTGGCGAAGGTCTTCAGGGAGACCACGTCGGAGATGTCTTCACGGAGGCCGATGTACTGGGCCATGTCGATGGCGAACGGGTCATCGGTGAAGTTGCCGGTCACGATAAAACGATCTGACATATTTGCGCCTTCTTAAAGAGGTTGTTTTCTGGTAGCACAAATATAGATAGAAACTACCGCAGTTTCAACTTACATTAATAGTTTCGAGAGACAAGAATCGAATTCATCCTCATTGCTACCGTATTCGTAAGCCTCGGCCTCCACCGATATAACCGGCCTAGACTCATAATCATACTCGGGGCTCCTGTCATACTCATAGTGCAAGCGCAAAGAGTCCGCCAATTCCGGTTTGCAGGTTCTTTCAGAAATCCTTTCGTACCCATCGTGGAAACTGCACTTCTGACCCGCATATTCAAGATCGAATTTAACGGACATCTTAAAGTAATAATTGATATCTGTCGAAATATTCGAGATAACGACTTCCTTCCCTTTCACATTGAATACGGCCCTGTTCGCGCTTTCGGAAACAAGCTTGATGCCATGCTCATCGTTATCAGGTGAAACGGAGTAACCTGCTTGCTCCGCACTTGGAATAAAAGTCCATAAGAGCTCGGGGTCAGAAATATACTCCATGAGGTAGGCCACAAAAAGAGTCCTGGCAAAAGAGTACTCGGGATTATCAACATCTTCAAGTAAATAAGCGTCTTCCCCTATCGACATATAGGTTATCACATTGTCCATGCCAGGATTTATGTGAGTGTGAGGGCTTTCGTGATAAGACGTAACATACTTCCACCTACCCTTAATTCCCTGGTGGGAATCGGAGACATATACATCCACAGCATACAAGGAATCCTGATCAGTCAGTTCACGTTGACACAAGGGTTCTACAAAGGAAGATTCATAGGGAATTCCAAGGGAGCAATCAGCATCACAGTAGACTGCGGCTACTTCTCGAGCTGACTTAACATCATAGTCCAATTGTCGCGCAAACAGGGTATCCCCATGAATACTGTATTTGAACTTTCCAAGAATCCCAGTATCCGCATCGTGCCACGAAAGGTGCTCAACATCCGGTCCAATACATGTACCCGTAGGCGAGTACGCCTCCAATGAATAAGTACTGTCGGCTTCATTCAAGGTAAAACTAGAGCATGGAACACTCTCGTAGCCCCTGTAATTCCTAATAATGCACTTACCGGGAATAAGTTCACCAGGAGTCGTGTTACCGCTGACTTCGGAAGGTTCGTCGGCGTTGCTGCCGGAATCGTCTCCGCAGGCAGCGAAGGCAAGGGGAATTAGGCAAAGCAAGGCTTTAAAGATAACGTTTTTCATATTTGCAAATTTAAATAAAAAACCGGCAAATCGAATTGCCGGTTTTGAATAATTTTTAGCGAGTAACGAAGTTATACGCCGCTTATAAATCGATAATCTTATCGTTCTGCAAGAGTTGTTCGAACGTCTGGCGTTCGCGTACGACCTTCAGTTCGCCATTCGTGTACATGGTCTCGGCAGCGTAGCGGCGGCTGTTGTAGTTGCTGCTCATGGCCGCACCGTAGGCACCGGCATCATGGAGAATCAGCAAGTCGCCGACTTTTGCCATCGGGAGCTTGCGGGTCACGACGAATCCACCTTCTTCCTGAGTGAACACGTCACCGGATTCGCAGAGCGGGCCTGCCACCACAGCGTCAACCATCTCGTTCATCTCGCGACCGTCGCGGGCGATGATGGAAATGCCGTGATAGCTACCGTAGAAACTCGGGCGAACGAGGTCGGTAAAGCCGGCGTCCACCAGGTAGAACAAATTATCGCCCTGTTTTTTGACGGCGCGGATTTCGGCCATCAGGTAACCGCTTTCGGCCACCAGGTAGCGACCGGGTTCAACTTCCAGGTGAACCTCGTGGCCGATGCTCTGCTGGATGTTCTTGCGGGCCTTGTCCCACAGGTCGTAGTAGGCCTGCATGTCGATGCGGTTGCCCTTGTCTTCTTCGTGGTACGGAATCGGGAGGCCGCCCCCTGCACTGATGGTGCGGAGGTGAGAGCCCAGGCGGCGGCTAGCGTCCACCATGGCGTCGCAAACCTGCGAGAGATGCTCGAAGTCGGAGCCGGAACCGATATGCATGTGGAGTCCTGTAATCCACATGCCATTTGCCTGCGCGAGCTTGACGCAGTCCTTGATCTGCTCGTGCCACACGCCGTGCTTGCTAAGCGGACCGCCGGTATTCACCTTGCTCGAATGCCCGTGACCGAAGCCCGGGTTCACGCGGAGCGTAAGTTCCGACTTCACGCCGAAATCGGCGAGCTGCTGGATCATGTCGGGCGAACCGACGTTCACGGCGATGTCGTACTTCTTCACGAGTTCAAGCGCGTCGTGGTCAAAAATATCTGCGGTGTAGACGATTTCGGGAGCCTTGCCCTTCTGGACTCCGCCCTTGAAACCCGCCTTCAATGCGCGGACGATTTCGCCGGCAGAGACGGCATCGACCACGCCGCCAAGCTTACGCACGAGCGCCACGATGGAGAGGTTCGGGCATGCCTTCTGGGCAAAACGCACGGTGTCGAAAACCTGGACCTCCTTCACGCGCTTCTCGATGGTGGCGCGGTCATAAATCCAGAGGGGGGTGCCGTACTGTTCGGCAGCCTTCACAAAAACTTCTTGGGGAATAGAATAGTTTGCCATGGGGACAAATTTAGTTTTTAGACGAGAGACGAGAGACGAGAGACGAGAGAAAATGGCACATACAAGCAAGTCGGAAACGGCCCCTCGCCCACAATATTACATAAAATGAAAAGGGTCCCGGAATCCCGAGACCTCTTTCGTCTTTCGTCTGTAGCCGCGAAGCGGCGTTCTTTCGTCTAAAATTAGACGTGCTTGATCTTGTTGTCGCCAGCGTCCCAGTTCTTGCCGTCGCATACGAACTTGTATTCGTAGTCGCCAGCGGCGAGAGACATCTTGGCTGTCCAAAGACCGGTCTTCTTGTCCTTCTTGAGCATGTCCTTATCGACAGCCCAGTTGTTGAACGTACCGGCTACAGAGACGGTCGTTGCGAGCGGGCAATCAGCGACGAATTCCACCGCGACCTTCTTCGGGGCGGCAGCCTTCGGGGCGGCCTTCTTGGCCGGAGCCTTTTCGACAGCCTTCTTGGCAGCAGGCTTTGCACACGCCTTGGCGCAAGCCTTCTTTTCGGCGGCCGGCTTGGCGGCAGCCTTCTTGGCGGGGGCCTTTGCGGCCTTGTTTGCGGTTGTTTTTGTCATTTTTTTAATCTCCTACTTGTCTGACGAAGCAAAATTAGTAAAAAAGGGGGGCCGTGGCTAGCTTTTATATGTTTTTTTGTTTAGTTTAAATTAAACCATTCGGAGGCTTGAATGACATTGATGATAATCCAGCTATTGATTGTATTGCTCGCACTCTATGTAGGCTCACGCTACGGGAGCCTCGCGCTTGGCGCCATCTCGGGCATCGGCCTTGCGATTCTGGTTCTCGGGTTCGGGCTGCAGCCGGGCAAGCCCCCTACCGACGTCATCTACATCATCATTGCGGCCGTGACCTGCGCCGGCATCATGCAGGCCTCCGGGGGCATGGATTGGCTTATCCAGATTGCGGAGAGGCTCCTGCGTAAGCACCCGAACCACATCACCATTCTCGCCCCGCTCTGCACGTTCTTCCTCACGGTTCTCGTGGGTACCGGCCATGTCGTGTACACCTTGATGCCCATCATCTGCGATATTTCCCTTAAAAAGGGCATCCGCCCGGAACGCCCCTGCGGTGTCGCCTCCGTCGCCTCCCAAGTGGGCATCACTTGCTCGCCCATCGCCGCCGCGGTCGCCTCCTTCGTGATCATCTCTAACGCGAACGGCTTCGAAGTCAACAACCTGCAAGTCATCGCAATTACGATTCCCGCCTGCATTTGCGGCCTCATGGCCGCGGCCGCCGTCTCGTACAAGCGCGGACTCGACCTCGATAAAGACCCTGCCTTCCAAGCCCGCCTAAAAGACCCGCAGATGAAGGAATACATGTACGGCAGCACCGCCTCCGTGCTCGACAAGGAAGTCCCCAAAGAAGCCAAGCGCGCCGTATTCATCTTCCTCGGCGCCCTCGCCGTCATCGTGCTCTTCTCCGTGTTCCAGATTATCGGCCACGACATCCGCCCGCAATTCCCCACCGGCAAGGTCGTCGACGGCGTGGCACAGGTAAAACCGCTCGCCATGAACATCATCATCCAGATTGTGATGATTTCGGCAGCCGCGTTCATGGTTATTTTTTGCAAGGCAGCCCCCAAGAAGGCCGTGGCAGGCGCCGTGTGGCAAAGCGGCATGGTGGCCGTCGTCGCCATTTACGGAATCGCCTGGCTTGCCGACACCTACTTCGCGAACTACATGGACGTGATGCAGGGCGGCCTCAAGGACATCGTGCAACATTACCCGTGGGCTATCGCGTTCGCGTTCTTCGCAGTGAGCGTGCTCATCAACTCGCAGGGCGCCGTCGTGGTCGCCATGCTCCCGCTCGCCTACAGCCTCGGCATCGAAGGCCCGGTGCTCCTGGGCGTGCTGCCAAGCGTGTACGGGTACTTCTTCATCCCGAACTACCCCTCCGATATCGCGACCGTGAACTTCGACCGTTCGGGCACTACCGTCATTGGCAAGTACCTGCTGAACCACAGCTTTATGCTGCCGGGCCTTACGAGCGTCATCGTCTCGACCATCGTCGGAACGCTGCTCGTGAAGATTTTCTACTAAAATTGCCTATTTTAGGTTGCCTATTTTAGGCAATTTTTGCTTTATCGCGAAACGCAACGCACCGAGCGGAAATCCCCCTTGGGGAACGCGTTCATGTTTGCCGACTTGCTGCTGAAATCCAGGAACAGATAATACGCGAGATCGTCGGGCGTTGTCGATGCACTCCAGAAGTAGGCGTAGCCGCCAATGCCGTCGTATTTCGCAGCGCGCTCCGACTCAGCATCGCCCGGGACCTCGACGGCGCCGCGGTAACCTGCGGGCAGTGCATTAAAGCCGAGCGCGTCGGAGCCGTTCCCCTTCTTAAACCATCCGCTGGTAGCCTTGAGGGATTCGCCAGCCTGCGCAGCACCACCCGCCTCCGCGATAATAGCCGCAAAATCCGCGCTGTCCGGGAGCTGCCAGCCTTCGGGGCAAGCCACTTGCGCTGCCGCCCACGTGTAGAGCCGCCCGTACTTATCGCAGTTGCGGCTGTCGTCTTCTGGGCACACGCTACCCTCGGTCGCGAAATTCAAGTTCTCCGCAAACCAGACCCGGTCCCCGATTTTTACGACGTCGTAAACCTGCCCGTCTCGCGGGTCAGTGAACGACTCGGAACACGCAGCCAGAAGAGCTGCGAAAAGAACAGGGATGGCGGAGAACGCGCGACGCATGGGAAAAAAATAATAAACGATTCCGCCCTGTTCGGCCATTCCATGCGCATTGCCGCCTGTTTCCTGCACGAACCAGAAATTATGCATTTGGGGAGAATAAAATGCATGGCAGGGTGTATATTTACTTTGGAATAACTTCAAGGTACCCTATGCTAATAGAAAAGATTGCCTCCCCCACCGACGTGAAAAAGATGGACATGAGCGAGCTCAAGGTGCTCGCGGCCGAAATCCGCACGGCGCTCCTGAACAAGATTTCCAAATGTGGCGGGCACCTGGCGCCGAATCTCGGATTCGTGGAACCGACCATCGCGCTGCATTACGTTTTTGAATCCCCGAAGGACAAGATTGTCTACGACGTTAGCCACCAGAGCTACACGCACAAGATTTTAACCGGCCGAGCCGAGGCGTTCCTGAATCCGGACAAATACTGGAGCGTCACGGGCTACACTGAGCCTTGCGAAAGCGAACATGACCACTTTATGATAGGCCATACATCGACTTCGGTGAGCTTGGCGCTCGGACTTGCCACCGCCCGCGACATCAAGGGCGAATCGGGCAACGTGATTGCCGTAATCGGCGACGGTTCCTTGAGTGGCGGCGAAGCGTTCGAAGGGCTTGACAATGCGGGCGAATACGCGACGAACTTTATCGTGGTGGTGAATGATAACGAGATGTCCATTGCCGAGAACCACGGCGGCCTTTACGCGAGCCTCTCGGAACTCCGCGCAACGCAAGGCAAGAGCGAGAACAACTATTTCAAGAGCCTCGGGTTTGACTATCTCTACGTGGAACAGGGCAACGACATCGAAGCGCTCATCGCTGCATTCAAGCAGGTGAAAGATTCCAACAAACCCGTGGTGGTGCATATCCACACGCTCAAGGGCAAAGGCTACAGCTTCGCCGAAAATGCGAAAGAAGGCTTCCACTGGGCGGCCCCCTTCGACATCCCGACCGGCGTGGTAAATTGGGGCAACGGCGAATCGTACGGCGGTATCCTCGGCGACTACCTGATGAAGAAAATCAAGGCCGACCCGAAAGTCGTCGTAATCCATTCCGCGGTGCCCGCAGGCATCGGGTTCTTTGCCGAGCAGCGTAAAGCGGCGGGCAAGCAATTCATTG
>JAEEGJ010027556.1_pt1 | contig 11400 bp, 10 predicted proteins | sample 8958761 | NCBI WGS metagenome assembly JAEEGJ01 (sample SAMN16246546, study PRJNA631951) | gut metagenome | biome: gut microbiome; feature: rumen; material: RS-attached | host: Bos | place: Iran: Karaj | collected 2018-10
GTTTTCCTATAATATGGTAAAATAAAGAGTACTGTCAAAGTATGAAAATTTGCGATTTTATCCGGGAGGAAGTTGTGAAACAACCGTTAGTGGAGGCAATGGAACGCTATCTGCAGGAGCAGGTGTACCCGCTGCATACGCCGGGCCATAAAGGCGGCCGGGGTATGGCGGATCCGCTGCGTTCGTTGCTGGGTTCCACCGCGTTGCGGCTGGACGTTTCCCTCATGAGCGAGCTGGACGATTTACACGCGCCTTCCGGTTGTATCAAAGCAGCGCAGGAAGAGGCGGCAAAGTTATACGGCAGTGATGCCTGCTTTTATTCGGTGAACGGGACGACGGGCGCCATCCATGCCATGCTGATGACGGCACTGCAGCCGGGCGATAAGGTGCTGGTTCCCCGGAACGCCCACCGCAGTGTAATGGGCGGGCTGATTCTGGCAGACGCGGTGCCGGTATATGTGCAGCCTAAGAACATAAAAGAGTTTGGCATGCAGGGCCAGGTCACGCCGGAACAGGTGAAAGAAGCGTTTGCGGCGCACCCGGATATCAAAGCGGTGCTGCTGACGTCTCCCAATTATTTCGGCATGGCGGCAGAAGTAAAACAGATTGCTGAGATTGCGCATGCCCATAACGCGGTGCTGCTAGTGGATGAAGCGCACGGTCCCCATTTGGGATTTCATGACAAATTCCCGCCTTCTGCCATGCAGTGCGGAGCGGATATGGCAGCCCAGAGTACCCATAAAATCTTAGGGGCGCTGACACAGAGTTCTTTATTACAGGTGAAGGGGACACGTATCGATCTGCGTCATGCGGCAGATGTAACGAGTCTTCTTACAACTACAAGCCCCAATTATCTGCTGATGGGTTCCCTGGACGCGGCTCGGGCCCAGCTGGCGGAGCGGGGATCTGCCATGCTGGAAGACGCGCTGCGGGCGGCGCAGATGTTGCGCAACAGTCTGGCGAAGATTCCGGGCCTGCGGGTGATCCGTCCGGAAGATGTGGCAGGCAGGTACGGAATTTCCGCTTTGGATATAACAAAGGTAACCATAAATCTGAAAGAGTGGGGCGTCAGCGGCGTTGCCGCCGGGGAAGCCCTTCGCAAAGAGAAAGCAGCCGTTGAACTGGTGGATCCGCAGAACGTTTTGTTCCTTGTGACGTACGCGGACTGGGTGCCGGTACAGTGGCAGGAAACGGTGAACCGCATCTGCAGAACTTTACAGAAGCTGCGTCCGTCGCTGAACCCGCTGGAAGCAAGATCCGTGGAACGGGTCAGGGCGTTGGAGAATGAAGCGGCGGAAAGAGAAAAGGCGCAGCAGGCAGAGATACCGGTAACAGAAGCTGCCCTGCCGATGCGTACCGTATTTTACGGGAAAAAGAAAGCGGTTCCGCTTTCCGGGGCGGCCGGCCTGATCTGTGCCGAGCCGGTCAGCTTTTACCCGCCGGGCATTCCCGTGATTCTGCCCGGGGAGCGGTTTACAGATAAAATTATTGAATGGTGTTGTCTGATGAAACAGCAGGGACTGCCTGTCAGCGGTCCGGCGGACACTTCACTGCAGACAGTGAGGGTGCTGGAAGAATAACCTGTCAAACAGAGGTGCAGATTATGAAAAAAGGTTGTTTCATTACGATGGAGGGGGTAGACGGCAGCGGCAAGACTACCCAGCTGCAGCTGACGGCCCGGTACCTGCTGGACCGGGGCTATGAAGTGGTGACCACCCGGGAACCGGGCGGCACGAAGCTGGCGGAACGGATCCGTAACGTAGTGCTGGATGCGGATGCCGCTGTGAATCCGAGAACGGAAGTGCTGTTATATCTGGCAGCCCGGGCGGAGCATGTGGAAAAAGTAATCAGGCCTGCGCTGGAGGCAGGCAAAATTGTGCTGTGCGACAGGTTTGACGATTCCACCATGGTGTACCAGGGTTTTGTCCGTGGTATTGAGATTAGTAAAGTACAAGATCTTTGCAAATTTGCCGCGGACGACGTGCAGCCGGAACTGACGATTCTGCTGGACGCCGCGCCGGAAGCCTTGTTACAGCGCCGGGCGGACCGGGGCGTGCAGGACCGTTTTGAACAGGAAGGCCTGGACTTCCAGAAAAAAGTGCGGGAAGGGTTTCTGCTGCTGGCGAATGCTGAACCGGAACGTGTTAAAAAAGTCCATGCCCTGCAGTCTGCGGAAGCAGTGCAGGCAGAGATCCGGAAAATATTAATTGATGCCGGATTTTAAAAGAGACAGGGAGACAGGCAATATATATAAATTTACAGGTTAGGAAAAGATATGAGCAAAACATCGGGAATGATTGCGACATTCCATGCGATGAAATTCGCCGTCATGGCGAGACTGTCTGAGGGGCGCAGCCCCGAGTTTCGAAGCCATAGGCGAATAAATCCATGGAATAGCAATCATGTACGGTTTTGCGAATACTTTTCCTGACGTAAAGGTGCAATATGTTTGACCAAATCGTAGGACATCAACAGAATAAAGAATTTCTGGAACGGTTCTTAAACCGGGAAGAGCGGCCTCACGCGTTGTTGTTCTACGGACCGGAGGGAATCGGCAAGTGCCTGCTGGCAAAAGAATTTGCCAGAGCTTTTCTGTGCCTGGGTTCTCCGCAGGAAACCAGACCCTGCAGCCGTTGTGAGTCCTGCCGCCTGCTGAACTTTGAAACCGGCAACTTTGCCCATCCGGATTATCTGTATTTCGATCCCTTGACAGACGAGGAACAGGAAAAGAAAAAAACAAAAATCATTTCCGTAAACCAGATCCGCAGCCTGATTAAACAGTCTGCTTTCGGGCCTACGCTGTCAAAACATAAAATTTGCATTATTAACGAAGCGGACACGATGAACACGGAAGCGGCCAATTCGCTGCTGAAACTGCTGGAGGAACCGCCGGACAAATGGTTTTTCATTCTGGTGGCCTCTTCGGTAAGCCGGCTCCTTCCCACGATTTTATCCCGGGTGATCCAGGTGCGGTTTACGCCGCTGTCCGTGCAGGAAACAAAAAACGCATTACTAAATAAAGATATTCCCGAGGCCGAAGCGGACCTGCTGGCGCATCTGTCTGATGGGTCGTTAGGACAGGCGCTCCGGTTCCGGGAAGAACGGATCATGGACTTCCGCAATGCCGCATTGAAGTTTGTGGCGGAATTTCCCATGCAGGCGCCCATGACCTATCTGCTGAATGAAGATTATTTTTCTGACTTTATTCCCTCATCCGGAGGCAACGAGCAGCTCCAGCGTTTTGTGGCCATGACGGTTTCACTGCTGCGAGATCTTCTGTTTGTAAAAAGCGGGCTGCCGGATCAGGTTTTTAATACAGACGCGCTTCCCCAGTTGCGGAAAATCGCCGGGAAATGGGACGCAGGACGACTGCACCGGGCAACGGGAGCGGCGCAGGAAGCAGCGGCAGCCGCAGTGCGGCGGGCCAATACCAAAAGCGTGCTGGACAATTTGACGTTTAAGATAAATACATGCTGCGAAGGGAGAATATAGCATGAAAAAAGTGGTAGGAATCCGTTTTAAGAAAACGTGTAAGATATATTATTTCGATCCGCTGGAGACAGAGCTTGTGCCGGGGGACCATGTCATCGTGGAAACGGCCCGGGGCATGGAATTCGGAACGGTGTCCATCGGCACCCGGGAGATTCCGGAGGAACAGCTGAAAAATCCGCTGAAACCCATTATCCGCAAGGCTACGCCGGAAGACGAGGAAACGGTGAACCAGAACATGATCCGGGAGCGGGAGGCTTTCAATATCTGCCAGCGCCGGATCGAGCGTCACGGGCTGGAGATGAACCTGGTGGACGTGGAATTTACGTTTGATGTCAATAAAATCATTTTCTATTTTACGGCAGACGGCCGTATCGATTTCCGGGAACTGGTAAAGGATCTGGCTTCCGTGTTCCGCACCCGCATCGAACTGCGGCAGATCGGGGTCCGGGACGAGGCCCGGATGGTAGGCGGCATCGGCAGCTGCGGCCGGCCCCTGTGCTGCGCCAGCTGGCTGGGTGATTTTGAACCGGTTTCTATTCGCATGGCGAAAAATCAGAACCTGTCTTTGAATCCCACCAAAATTTCCGGCAGCTGCGGCCGCCTGATGTGCTGTCTTAAATATGAAGATTATCTGTATGCCAAAGAAAAGGGCAAAGGCAGCCGGCCCAGGAAGGAATATGCGGAGGCGCCCCAGGTCGGGACCATGGTGGCTACCAGCATGGGCAAGGGCAAGGTCACTACGGTGAACAAAGCCAAACATACCGCCACCGTACAGCTTTCCCGAGACAATGTGGTTACATTGGAATGGGATGAACTGATTGATGCATCCCAGGCCATGGATGACGATTAAAAATTTATCTGTCAGACCTCGCATTGCTTGCGGATTGTTGTACGAGTTTAAATTAATACATACGAGCAGATGAAATGAAAAAAATCAGAGAAGATTACCTGCCGGGGTGTGGATATAAGATCTATCAGGACCCGGCGGAGTTTACCTTTACGACCGATTCCGTCTTTCTGGCCCATTTTCCCCACCTGGCCAACAAAGCAAAGGTGTTGGAATTAGGCTGCGGGACCGGGGCCGTCAGTTTTTATCTGGCAGCCCGGGGCGCGGCGGAAGTAACCGGGCTGGATGTGAATCCCCGGATGGTGGAACTATTCAACCGCAGCGCGGAAGCAAATGGGATTGGCTCGCGCGTCCGTGCCTTGGAATGGGATATCAAAGAAACAAAAAGTTTTTGTCCTACAGAATCGTTTGATCTGGTCGTTGCCAATCCGCCTTATCGCAACAGCGGCAGGGAACGGACCATAGGCACCAGCGCCTGCCATGAAAAAACAGCGGTGTTGGAAGATTTCTTTGCAGCTGCCTGTTATACGTTGCACAGCCGGGGGCGTTTTGCCCTGGTGCAGCTGCCGGAACGGTTTATGGAATCCATGGAGCTGGCCATAAAATATAACCTGCAACCAAAAAAACTGCAGTGGGTCCATGCTTCCATAGACAAACCGGCCTGGATCTTTTTGCTGGAAATGGTAAAAAACGGAAGCTACGGTCTGGAAGTGTTGCCGCCGCTGATTATGTACAATGCGGACGGCACGCTGACAGAGCAGGCAAAGAAGCAGATGGAGAAAGAATAAAATCCTTTTATTAAAAATTATTTGGAGACCTTATGCCCGGTACATTATTTTTGGTCGCGACCCCTATCGGAAACCTGGGTGACATGACGCCGCGGGCGGTGCAGGTGCTTACGGACGCTGATTTAATTGCGGCGGAAGACACCCGGCGCACGTTGCAGTTGCTGAACCATTTTTCCATAAAGGGAAAGCTGATCCATTACGATGAAAACAATAAAGAGAAACAGGGACCTGTATTATTGCAGGAACTGCTGCAGGGAAACAATGTGGCGCTGGTAACCGATGCGGGCTTCCCGGGAATTTCCGATCCGGGGGAGGCCATGGCGAAGCTGGCCATTGAAAACGGCATCACCGTCACGCCGGTGCCGGGGGCCAATGCCTGCCTCACTGCCCTGGTTGCTTCTGGACTTCCGTCCACACCGTTCTTTTTCGGAGCGTTTCTCCCGAAAAGCAAAAAGAACCGGAAAGAGCAACTGGAAAAATGGAAACAGATTCCTGCGACCGTCGTGTTATATGAAGCGCCCCACCGGATCGTGGATGTGCTGGAAGAGATTCTGGCAGTATGGGGTGACCGGCAGATGGCCTTCGGCAGGGAGTTGACCAAGCTGCACGAAGAGTTCTGGCGGGGAACTATTTCCCGGGCAATATCCCATTTAAAGGAAAACCCGCCCCGGGGCGAGTTTGTGCTGGTCATCGCCCAGACGGAAGAAAAACCGCCGGATGAAGAAGTTAAAGACCCGCTGGATGCAGTAAGGGAAAAAATCGCGCAAGGCGTACCCAAAAAAGAAGCGTTAAGCGAAATCGCGAAACAGTTTAAAATTCCCAAACGGGATTTATATAACCGCTTGATTCAGGAGCAGGAAAAAGAGTAAAATATAAAATGTAGATAAATTTTTATGTTTGCGTAAAATTCTGTTTGCTGAATAATCCGGTGAGCGAGAAAGAAAAAATTTTTAATAAAACAGTTAACACTTCTGCAACGCAGATACCTATATTAAAAGGAAGAAGGGCATATCATGGAAAAGAAACCGTTTTTTATTACCACGCCGATTTATTATCCCAGTGAAAAGCTGCATATCGGTCACGCCTACTGCACTACGGTAGCGGATGCCATCGCCCGTTATCACCGGGCCAAAGGGGAAGATGTATTTTTCCTTACCGGCAGCGACGAGCACGGACAGAAGATCCAGCGCAAAGCGGAAGATCTGGGTATTACACCGATTGAATATGTAGATAAAATCGTGGCCACGTTCCAGAGCCTGTGGAAACGGCTGGAGATTTCCAACGACGATTTTATCCGCACCACCCAGGAGCGCCACGAAAAAGTGGTGCAGGCGGTGATGCAGCAGATTTACGATAAAGGCGATATTTACAAGAAAAATTACGAAGGCTGGTACTGCGTGCCCTGCGAATCTTTCTGGACCGAACATCAGCTGGTGGACGGCAACTGCCCGGACTGCGGCCGTCCCGTAGAAAAGATGCAGGAAGAAAGCTATTTCTTCAAGATGAGCAAGTATGCCGACCGCATGCTGCAATACATTGATGAGCATCCGGATTTCATCCAGCCGGTGGCCCGCCGCAACGAGATGATTAACTTTATCAAACAGGGCCTGGAAGATCTCTGCGTAACCCGCACTTCTTTTGACTGGGGTATCAAGGCACCTTTCGATCCCAAACATGTTGTGTATGTATGGTTCGATGCCCTGCTGAACTACATGACCGCCATCGGGTATAAAGCGGACGAAGAGATGTTCAACAAGTACTGGCCGGCGGACATCCATCTGGTGGGCAAGGAAATCGTGCGTTTCCATTCCATCATCTGGCCCATCATGCTGATGGCCATGGGCGAAGCCATTCCGAAAAAAGTATACGGCCACGGCTGGCTGGTAGTGGATGGCACCAAAATGAGCAAGTCCATCGGCAACGTGGTGGATCCCAACGGCCTGATTGACGAATTCGGGGCTGACGCTATCCGGTATTTCCTGCTGCGGGAAATCAATCTGGGCAGCGATGGCAACTTCAGCCGTGACGCCCTCATCAACCGCATCAACGCCGACCTGGCCAACGACCTGGGCAACCTGCTGTACCGTACTGTCAGCATGGTGGAAAAATATCATGACGGCGAACTGAAAAACTGCCCGGCAGTAGCGCAGGATGTGGATACGGATCTGATCAAACTGACGGAAGCTACGCTGGCTTCTTATCAGGAACATATGGATAAGCTGGAAATCAATGATGCCATCAAAGCAGTATGGGGTCTTGTGGCCAGCGCCAACAAATATATTGATGACACGGCTCCCTGGAAACTGGCCAAGGAACCGGCCGATGCCGACCGCCTGCACCTGGTGCTGTACAACCTGGCGGAAGTGCTGCGCTTTGTAGCCGTGATGATCGAGCCTTTCATCCCGGGGACCACACCGGAAATCTTAAGACAGCTGGGACTGGAATGCAAAGAACAGAACCTGCTGGAAGATTTGCAGTGGGGCGGCATTGCCGACGGCACCAAAGTGGTGAAGGGCGAACCGCTGTATCCGCGTATTGACGTACTGCCGGACGGCCGTACCCTCATCGGCGCTACCAAAAAATACGCAGGCAAAGTGTACAATCCGGAAACCGGCAAGCATGAAGAGTATCATCCGGAGCCGGCCAAGGCAGCCAATAATAAACAAGAGAAAAAGAATGAAAATAAGAAGATTGACGCCTTAGCGGAAGCCCAGGCGAAAGCGGAAGAAGCCAAAGCGAAAGCCCTGGCGGCCAAAGAAGCGGCGGCGAAAAAAGCAACCTCCGCGGCCGATGCAGCCAGTGACGCGGTAGCGGCAGCAGGTGATGCGGCCAAAGCAGTAGGCGGCGCAGTGCTGGCGGCCGTGGCTTCTGCCAAAGCACGGGTCAGCGCGGCGGCTGACGATGCGGTGCGCACGGCGACCGAAGTGAAGAACGCGGCGCTGGAAGCGGCCCGTGGCAGTGAAGCGCAAAAATCCGCCCCGGCAGCAGAAGGCGAAATCACCATTGACGACTTTGCCAAAATTGATTTGCGGGTTGCCAAGATCCTGTCCGCGGAACGGGTGCCTAAAACCGATAAGCTGATGAAGATCCAGGTGCAGCTGGGCGAAGAGGAACGCACCATCGTGTCCGGCATTGCCCAGTATTACACGCCGGAAGAACTGGTGGGCCGCAATGTTATCGTAATCAAGAACCTGAAACCGACCAAGCTCCGTGGTATTATGTCTTACGGCATGCTGCTGGCGGCTTCCGACGGGGAAGGGAACCTGGTGCTGGCAGACGCTCCCAACATTAAGAGCGGCAGCAAAGTGAAATAAAACGCGTGAAAAGATTTCGCAAAACTGTTTACGTTTGTAATTCCATGGACTCATGTGCCTGCGGCTTCGAAACTCGGGGCTGCGCCCCTCAGACAGTCTCGCCGCTGCGGCACATTTCATCTCATGGAATTACACAAACGCTCACAATGTTTTGCTCCATCTTTTCACGCTCAACGTATTGTTTTAATAAATTGTTTATGAAGGTTTTCTTATGTCAAGATTAGGTATCATAGACACCCACGCCCATTTGGACGATAATCGTTTTGATTCAGACCGTGCCGCGGTGATGGAACGGCTCGCCAACGATATGGAAGCGGTCATCACCCAGGGCACCACGTATGAATCGTCTGTTGCTTCTGTAAAAACGGCGGAGCAGTATGATTTTGTGTATGCCGCGGTGGGCTGGCATCCGGAAGATCTGGCCGGGATCAAAGACGAAAGCTATATTGCCGGACTGGAACGGCTGGCCCGGGAGCATACAAAGGTTGTAGCCATCGGGGAAATCGGGCTGGATTATTATTGGAAGGAAAACGAGCCGAAGGAAGTGCAGCTGTTACGGTTGAAACAGCAGTGTGACCTGGCATACCAGCTGGACCTGCCGGTAGTGATCCATAACCGGGAAGCCCACGGCGACTGCCTGAACTTTTTCCAAAACGAAGTTCCCAAAGAGTTGAAGGTAGTGTTCCACTGCTATTCCGGTTCCCTGGAAATGGCGAAGGAGCTGTGGAAACGTGGTTACTATTTAGGTTTTGGCGGAACATCTACCTATAAAAATAACAAGAAGGTGCGGGAAGTACTGGCAGCCTGTCCGGAAGAATTATTTGTCCTGGAAACGGATTGTCCCTATCTGGCTCCGGAGCCTTTCCGGGGACGGCGCAACGACCCCAGCCTTACAGAATTTGTTGCCAAAAACGCGGCCCTGGTCCGGGGCACAAGTTTTGAGCATATTGCGGAGCAGACCACGAAGAATGCCCGCACGTTGTTTAACAAAATGTTTCGTGCGTAAAAAGATTTTGCAACAGCTATAGTTATTGAAAAAACACAAAAGAGGGATGAGACCATGGAGGATGGCGAAAAGAAGGCTTCAGTATCTGCATTAAAAGCAATCAAAGAGCGTCGCAGCATCCGTAAATTTAAATCAGACTCCATATCTGAAATGGATCTGCACACGATTCTGGAAGCGGGCATTGCGGCTCCTTCTTCCAAAAACCGGCAGCCCTGGCACTTTACGGTGGTACGGGGCGATGCCAAAGAAGAACTGGCGCGGGTCATGGAACGGGGCCTGAATCTGGAAGTAAAAGCCCACGAACCGTTTTTGCCGGAAAGCATGAGATTTATCAACGGTGCTTTTAACAGCGTGAATGTGATGCGGGAAGCACCGGTGGTGGTGATGGTGTCCAATGAGCTGGGCAAAGGAATTGACTTTGCGGGAAATTTGTCTGTAGATGAACGGGTTGCGGAAATCTGCAATGTGCAGTCCGTAGCGGCGGCTGTTGAAAATATGCTGATTGCGGCGCAGGAACTGGGCGTCGGCAGCCTGTGGATCTGTGATATCTTCTTTGCCTATCCGGAGATTTCCGAATGGCTGGACAAGAAAAATCCGGGGCACGGCATGCTGGTGGCAGCTGTTGCTTTCGGTTACGCGGATGAAGCGCCCAAGGCCCGGGCCCGGAAGAGCCTCCATGATGTGGCGACATTTTTAAAATGAGATATGTTCGTCGAAGCAGAAACGAATCGTATTGTGAGCAATTATAATTATTCATAAAATGTCCGTTTATGCGGAACGGACCAATGCCCCGTTTACAAAGTGGCGCAAGTGTCCAGAAGATACTTGCGTGCTTGAACCGGGGTGTTTTTTTAGAGAAAGGTCTTTACGTTAATGTTCTGGCTGCTGTTTCCTTATGAATATGTTGACAGTGTGTTTTCAATCGATTATCAAAAATTAGTGCAAAAAGGCTATAAGGGAATCATATTCGATATCGATATGACGCTGGTTCCCCATGGGGCCGATTCCACAAAAGAGATCGATGCACTGTTTAAAACGGTTCATGAACTGGGTTTAAAAACACTTTTGTTAACGAATAACAGTGAGGAAAGAGTCAGGCGTTTTACTAAAAATATCGATACCCTCTACCTGTGCGATGCCAATAAACCGGAACCGGAAGGTTTTTTGAAAGCGGTAGAAATGATGGAAATACAAAAAGAGGAAACGGTTTACATCGGGGACCAGATTTTTATCGATATTTACGGCGCCAATAAATGCGGAATCGCCAATATACTTGTTCATTATGTGACGGCTGAGGAAGAGAAGAAAATCGGAATCAGACGGAATTTGGAAAAAATAATTCTTAAACTTTACAGAATAACGAAATTTTATCAGCACAGACTGGGAGATATTCAGAAGACGGAGGCTGTTTGAAGATGCTTTTTTGTGAAATCCATCCCGTTTGTTATGAAATTTCTTTGAAAAAAGAAATTTGTAAACGGCATATCAGGGATTTGTTAAGCAAGGAAAAGTTTGCCAAAACAATCAATGATACATTGCTGCCTAACGTGGTTGCCAGTTACAGCTGCAATTTAATAAAAAGAGGCAAAGGCGTTGACTTGCGGCTTCAGGAAAACAAGGCTGTCAACATCCGGTTAGCCTGCCGGAAAATTGACGGGATTATGATTTATCCCGATGAAATATTTTCGTTTTGGCATACGGTTGGCAAAACTACCAAGGAAAAAGGATACAAAGACGGACGCGTCATCATCCATAATAAGTTGATTCCCGGACTGGGCGGAGGCCTTTGCAATCTGGGGAATACCATACATTACATGATTCTGCACAGTCCTCTGGAAGTAGTTGAATTCCATCATCATTCCGACGCGCTGGCTCCGGAAGAAGGCAAAAGGGTGCCCTTCAGTACGGGCACTTCCATCAGCTATAATTACATTGATTACCGTTTCAAAAACA
>JAEEGJ010027557.1_pt1 | contig 11400 bp, 9 predicted proteins | sample 8958761 | NCBI WGS metagenome assembly JAEEGJ01 (sample SAMN16246546, study PRJNA631951) | gut metagenome | biome: gut microbiome; feature: rumen; material: RS-attached | host: Bos | place: Iran: Karaj | collected 2018-10
ACTCAGCAGTTTTTGCAAAAGCTTAAGGCGCGGATACATCATACAAAGCCACTTGTCGTGCCTAGTCAAATCTTCGAATTCATTACCTACAACTTGCCCTAGCCATTTGCGTATTTTAGGAGAATCAACATTGTCATTATAAATCCAGCCACCTTTATCCGGAGTTGCACCTGTGTTATACGGAGGATCAATGTAGATACACTTGACTCGTCCTTCATATTCGGGGAGCAATGCCTTCAGCGCTTCGAGATTATCGCCATGAATAATCTTGTTTTCGGACTTTCCACTTTCACAGTTGAACGATTCTTTCAGTTCCAACGTCCTATAAGGAACATCAAGGTGATGGTTCAGGACAGCATCTTTTCCAAGCCAGTTCAGAGTGGGCACGAAAACCTCGGGCAAAAAGTGAAACATCCCGGCAATGGGATTTTCTCTTTTTGCAATCTCCACACTTTTAAGGACAATAAAAAAAGGCGTGGAGTCGATGCACCATCTGCTACTGCGGTTCGGGAAAACCTGTCACTAGATAAGCACAAAACGACCCACGCCCGATTGGGGCGTGAGCGTTCGTCCTATCCTCAGTGACATTTGAAATTTCCCGATTTCAGTAGCGAGAATAAGAGACGAATCTCAAAAATTCCGGTCGCCCCTCGCCGTGAAGCAAGGGGCTATGTCAGTGATAATATATATAAATATTCGGGAGGGGAATCCCTTTTTATGAGGAAATGACGGAGGAATACAGAAAAAAACGACTAAGCAAGTCCGTCCAAACGAACCAGTATTGTCAGAAGGTTTCTTTTTTGCTAGAATTTCACCATTTTCAACATTCGTCAAACAATTTGTCTTAACTTTTCAAGCAAGACTTGCTCATAATACTGAGACATTTTTAATTCTGGATATTTTGCTTTTAATTTTTCCTTCGCTTCTTCGTAAAAATCTTCTCTATTTATTGTGCCGAGAAAATGTTTTGGATGAAAAGTTTGGATTATTTTCACTTCATGAAGCGGATGGTTAGGATCAATTATCTTGATTTCTTTCATCATTTCTTTTGTTATAATATTATTAGAATCTACTGAAATTTGATCAAGGAACTTGTAATCATTAACACCTAAAGCAAATTGGTTGAAATAATCATCATTCCTAAAACCTATTGTTGCGAGAATACATTTAGGCTTGATGATTTTTAAAATCTCAAAAACTAAACTCTTTTGCGCTTTGCTTATTATATTAAAAGCTAATTCACGATCTTGTGATGAGCGTCCTTTCTTTTTTGCAGTATTCTTATCATCACAATTTTCAATAGTGAAAAAATTCATCCAACAATGGCCCAAGTAATTATTTTGAAGCAAAGGCTCCTTAATAATTTTTTCTTCATATAGTTTACGAGTAAACGTCCAAAGCTGGCCACCATATGTTTTTGAATTCTGTACACAAAAGGCATCATAACGATCTATTTGTAGAATTTTTTCGAGCCGTTCATCATCTGCTGGGAAGCAGTTGATGAAGGAATCAAAAAGACCTTTCTCACGATACCAAGTATTTGTTTCTTCTCCCATAAGAACAAATCTATTTTTCAAGTATTGAGGAGAAATTCTTGGAATATGAGGAACCGAAAAGTTTGAAAATCCTCGAGCATTTTTAAATGTATTATACGCCAATCTATTGATTTGACGTTGCATAACATTAATTGGCATATTTTGAACCTCCCTAAAACATTACCCTATAGCGGGTCAGTTTCTCGTAATGGCGGCCCTTGAGGTCGCGGTAGCCCTTGCGGGCAGGAGTCAAATTGCCCGGAGTCTTTTGCGGCACAAGGCGGCTTGTTCCAGAAGAGGATTCGGCAACAGAACTACTCGACGCCACAGAACCGCTTGAAGGCATGCCGTATTCGAATGCGCCCAAATCAGGCGCTTCGCCTGCAAACGGGAAACCGAGATCTTCACCCTTGTCGATGGCGCGGCTCCCCTTCTTAAGTTTCAAGAAGCCCACATTGGGTATGCTTCCGTCGGCGTTGCGCGGGCCAAGTATTCCCGCGATGGTCGAGAGATCCTTGCCTGTCACGGTCATGCTCGGGTCGTCAAGACTTTCAAAATCGTCTTCGGTGAGGTCGAGTTTCAGGTTCCAGGTGTTGTTCTCACCGGCGGGGCATTCCACATAACGGTCGATGTTCTGGCTCGGTATATACTCCCAGCACTCCCCGACTTGCGAATTCTTGTTCGGGAAGGCAATGTTGTTCTTGAGCACGTGCGCGTTGTCGCCGGTGAGGGGCGCCACCTCGGCAATGCGGTTCCCTTCGGAATCGAAGAGTGTCGATGCCATGGAGAATTCGCGGTCCTTGTTCATGTACGACGTATTGTTGAGCCACTTGCTGCCGGCACCGGTGTAGTTCGCGTAGAAGCCCGTGGACTTGTTTTTCCAGGCGGCGCAGAACTTGATGGTATGCCGCCCGCCACCGAGGGTGCTTTCGCCCATCTTGATGCCGTGCCCGTTGCCGTTCTTCGGGTTTCCAAGTCCATAGTCGCTGTAGCCGTTCCCCATGGCGTAGCAGTTCTCCAGCACCACGGGGAATTCCTGGTTGATGAAGTCGAAGCCGTCGTCGCTGTTCCACCAGGCGCGGCACCCGATGAACTTGGTGGTATCGCCCTCGCCGGGTTTCTGGTAGTGCGCACCGAAACCGTCGGCATTTTCGCCGTCGCCCTGCCAGCCCAAAGGATCGTAGTTGTCGTGCGCGTCGCAGTTCAAGAAGATGTGTCCGCCGCCATCTGGCGCGCCGTCATTCGCGAAGAATCCGGGGCCCGCATTATGGTGGCTGTCAATCTGCTCCAAAAAGATGTGCTTGCTCGCGTAAAGGAAAACGCCGGAATTCGAGTTGTGCTTCATGGGCGTGTTCCGCACCTCGAATCCCTTCAGGTGCAGGTACTTTGCCGAAATCACAATCGGCGAGGTATACATCGCTCCTTCGGGAGTGCCGTCGCTATGGTCCGTGCCTGCAGCCACGGGGAGGTTTGCGCCATCAAAAATCGGGCGCTCGCCCGGGTAGGCCAGGTAATGGATGCGGTTGTCGTCGCTCTCGCCACTTGCCGTGAGGACGATTGCCGCAGTCATCTTGTAACGCTCGAAAAAGACCGTATCGCGCAGGTCGTAGATGCCTCCGCGTACCCACACGGTATCGCCCGCATGCACCACGGTATTCGCCTTGTTGAGCGAGGCGAAGGGCTTGTCTTTTGTACCCGCGCTGGCATCGTTGCCGTCGGGTGCCACGTAATACACGGCACCGAAGGATTGCAGCGCCGCGAATGCGAGCGAGAATGCAAATACTCTACTGTTCCATTTTTTCAGGCGCATGTCCGACTCCGCGAATTGTCCTAATCCACAAAAAAGCACGGGCAAAGCCCGTACTCATGAATATACACTAATTTTCGGCAACCCGGTACAGCACCGCAAAAGAAACGGTAAAATTACTTGAGAATGGCCTCAATTTCGGCGCGGCTCAGGTAGACCCGCTCGTTCAGGGCCTGCGCAATCTTGCAGAGTGGCTTCTGGCAGGCCATCAGGATGTTGTAATCCTGCTCGACCACGTTCGTCTCGGCCAGCTGAAAATAGTAGCACGCCGCCTGGAATTTCTGGTAATCCGGATCGCTCTTGTAGAGCTCCATAGGCAGTTCCTTCATGACGGTATCGAGGTTGCACTTGAAATCCTTGCGCATCAGGAATTCCGCGATATGGCCCGCCATCGCGATATGCGCGTCGCCCTCGAGTTCCGTACCCGCGATGTGCGTGGTGCCCGGCTGCTCCTTGGAATTGTTCATCTTCACGTAATCCAGCGGGCGCTTGAACAGGAACGCGACAAGCGCGTGGCCCGCCTCGTGATTACACAACTTCCTGAATTCCTCTTCCCCGAAAAACTGCACCAGCGATTCATGCGTCAAGACTTGTTCCGGCATTGCGAAACTCCTTTTTTAGCCGGATAAAATATATGAAAAACTCTACACTTTTTCTACGGCATTCCCACAAGTTCCTTCAATCCTTTCACGATACCCTTCTCGGTTTCGCCGTCGTTGGGGAGGCGCAACCTGAGCACGAATTCTCGCACCAGGTAATCCACAAAGCGCGCATCGGGAATCCCTTCGGAGCCGGGATTCTCGAGTTCCGCATAGTCGCTGTATACCGTTTGCGCTGCAGGAGAATTTTCGGCCTTCTCGTACTCCCCTGCAAAGAAATCCTTGTACGTTTCTAAGGTATACTCCGGGAATGTATCGGCAAAGCGGTCAACACATATATGGGCCATGAGTTCAAAGGTCACATCCAGGAATTCCTCCTTGGTCTCGTAGAACTCGTCATCGAAAAAATAGCCTTCGTTCTTTTCGCCTTCAGAAGAATACATATAGCAAAGCCCGTTCAGACGATTGCGGTAAAATACGGCTTCGTATTTCACGTTGCCATCGAGATCGGTAAGAACGCTTCTATTATTCACATACTCGATATAGCCGTCGACAGTTCCGTCTTCTGCGTAACTTTCGTACTTGCCATCTACGGCCATACCCTTGCGGTACTGGATTCTCGACTGGACCGTACCGTTTTCGTTATAGTTCACTTCTTCGCCGTCTGGAAGTTCATAATTCATGTCGCATTCGGAGCGGAGTATGCCCTCATCATAATCCAGCGACTTTCCGCCGCAGTACTGGTCATCCACGTACAACGATTTCCTGTACACGGTTCCGTCCGAATTGTAGAGCCGCTCGTAACCCTGGCGCATCCCGTTCGCATACTCGGTTTCGCTCAAGAGAACTCCCGACCTGTCGAACTGGCGGAGTTTTCCATACCGTCGGCCCCTCCAGTAGAATTCCTCCCGGCGGAGGCTCCCGTCCGGATTGTATTGCTTCTGGATGCCGACACTCTCGTGATTCACGCGGGCGCCTTCGTACATAATACGTCCATCGCGATGGAACGCACGACAATACCCGTTCCTCCACTTCTCGGTATTCCTCAGATTCCCCAACTCGTCGTAAACGGGAATGTCGGAATCCACGACCATCCCATCTACATACTCGGTCACCTTTTTCACGCGGCCATTCTCGTGATAGGCATATTCCTTGCCCGTGACAAGCCCCCTGCGATATTCGCAGCGCCACTCGACTGCGCCACTCTCGTAAAAAAGCCGCGATTCGCCATCGAGTAGCCCGTTGCGGAAATTGTCCTCGCTCCGGTGCGCGCCACTCCTGTAGAACAGGATACTCTTGCCATGCTTCTCCCCGTTCACAGTTTCCGATTCTTCGAGGAGTTCCCCCTCGGGGTAGTATCTCCTGAACAATTCGACCTTTTCCATATACCCTCACCGCATTGTAGTTCAACCATAAATATACATTATATTTATGCCATAAAATGACATAAATAGTATTCTTTCGTTTCTGTCTACCTAAAAAATTATTGCATAGATAAACAGGAACATCAAGAATATCCCTGTAAGGCATCCGCCGCACATGGCTATTTCCCGTTGCAGTTGCCGCGCTTTGCGTAGTCGGCATCGACCTTTGCCTTCCACTGGCGGGTGTTCTTGCGGTTGTTACGGATGTCGCTCATCAGGCAGCATTCCGCCTCGTACATGACTCCGATTCCGGATTTGTCGTTTACGAAGTTTGCGGCGCGATCCTCGTCGATGCCGAAGTTCCTTGCGGTTTCGATGGCGTCGATGTTTGCGCCGAGGAAGATGAATTCCCAGCCATACTTCTGCTTCTGGCGTTCAATCATCTGCTTCACGCGTTCGGCGGTGTACTTGCGGCTCGAATTCTCGTAGCCGTCGGTAGTGATGACGAAGATGGTCTTTTCGGGGCGGTCTTCGTCGCGGGCGTACTTGTGCACGTTGCCGATGTGGTGAATTGCCCCACCGATGGCGTCGAGGAGTGCCGTGCAGCCACGGGCGTAGTATTCCTTTTCGGTGAGCGGAGCAATGTTTGCAAGCGGGGCGCGGTCGTGGAGCACTTCCATTTCGGTGTCGAAGAGGACGGTAGAGACATACGCCTCGCCCGTCTCCTGTTTTTGCTTGTCGATGGTGCCGTTGAAGCCCCCGATAGTATCCTTTTCGAGCCCGCTCATGGAACCGCTGCGGTCCAGGATAAATACGATTTCGGTGAGTCCCTGTTTCATGATTGCCTCCGTGCCGCTATTCGTGCGGCTTAGGTAGTGGTCGCTGGCTTGGTGCGTTCGCACCTTCACGTTTGCGACCGGTTAACGATGGCAATAATAGATGCTAGGTGAGGCGTTTTGGTCGCCTAGCAGGCGACATTTTAAATTGGCGCTTTTGAGCGAATTTCGGTAGTTATACGCCCAGGGTCGGCAGTCCGAACTTGAAAAGCATGTTATTGATTTCCCAGATATCGTACATTCCGCGCTCGATAAAGTACGAAACGACCAAGTCGCCCCTGTTGGAGGGCGAAAGCGCGAGTTCCGCGCGGGCGAGCAAGTCTTTTGTTTCGTCCATGTTCAGGTGGAGCGCGATGGCGAGCGCGAGGGCCGTCTTCTTGGAGGGCTTGTACTTCACGTTGCTGCGGATTTTCGAGAAGTGCTTGCGGTCGAGATTCGCCTTCTTGTAGACATCCACGTCGTCCAGGTTCTTTTCGTGAATGAGATTGAACAGCTTGTCGCAGAAGGTTTCGCCGGGTTTCGCGAGAATGTCATCGAGGCTTGCCGAGCCCTTTTCTGCATCCTCTTTGGGCTTGGCACAGGCAAGCGACATGGAGCAAATGCGCGGTTCCCCGTCAGGAACCTGCGGCGATTGCAGAGCCATGTTTTCGCATTCCAGGGCCATGTCTTCGCATTCCTCGTCGGGAATGTTGCGACCTTGCCAGCGCCGCCTTGCATACCTGCGCACATCGCCGTATTTATCTTGTACGTAATTGTCGTCGATAAACGCCTGGATGTCGCTGTACAAATCCTCGGAAACTTCGAACGCCTTGCGGTCAAAAACCACGAGGGTCACCAGCATTTCGTTTGTCTGCAAGAACTCGCCAATGGCCTGCGTCGCAATCCTTACGGCATAATCCTTCGGGAAACGGAACACCCCGCTGGAAATAAGCGGGAAGGCGATGGACTCACAACCCAGTTCCTTCGCCTTTTCAAGGGCATTACGGTAGCAACCCGCAAGCGCGAGCATTTCGCCGGACTTGCCGCCCATCCACTTGGGACCCACGGTATGGATGATGTACTTCGCGTCTAGCGCGAACGCGGGCGTCACCGCCACCTCGGCAACATCCAGCGGGCCGACCTGCTCGCGGGCCTTCAGCAAATCCTCGTGGCCTGCGGCCTCGTAAATCAGGTATTCGGTACCGCCCCCGCAAACAGGTTGCCTATTCGCGGAATTTACGATGGCGTCGGCCTTGACCTTGGTAATGTCGTTGCGTACAATCTCGAGAGGCATTACTTACTTTTCTTGTAGCGCTCGATGCATTCCTGGTAAAAGTCGTACGTCTGCTTGGCGATGGACTTCCAGCTGAACACATCTACGGCACGCTTGCGGCTCACCTCGCCCATTTTCTTCGCAAGTTCCGGGTCTGCGAGAACCTTGTTTAGCTTGTTCGCAAAGTCGGTCTGGAAGGCCTTCGGGTCGGCAGGCTCGAAATCCGTCTCGGACACGTGCTTGAGCGGCACCAGGAATCCGGTTTCGCCGTCCACGATAATCTCGGGAATCCCGCCAACCGCAGAACCCACCACCGGGGTCCCGCAGCTCATCGCCTCGAGGTTGATAATCCCGAACGGCTCGTAGAGCGAGGGCGTGGCAAACACGGTCGCATGGCTGTAGAGCACGCGGAGTTCCTCGTGCGGGACGGCTTCCTGAATCCACACCACGCCGTCGCGGGTGGCCTGGACCTTTTCGATAAGCGACTTGCATTCCTCGGCGAGTTCCACCGTATCGGGAGCACCCGCACAGAGCACCACCTGCGCCTTCTTGTCGATTTGCGGAATGGCCTGGATAAGCTGGCTAATGCCCTTCTGGCGCGTAATGCGGCCCACGAACAGCACGTAGGGGCGGTTCGGGTCAACACCCCACTTCTCGAGGATACCCGCATTGAATGTCGGCGCGTAGAATTCCGGGTCGATGCCGTTGTAGATAACCTTCACGCGGTCCTCGGGCACGCCGTAAAGCTTCATCACGTCGCGCTTCATGCCCTGGCTCACCGCAATCACGCCGTCGGCGGCCTCGTATGCGGTGCGTTCAATCCAGCAGCTCATGGCATAACCGCCATCGCCCAGCTGCTCCGCCTTCCACGGGCGGTGCGGTTCCAGCGAGTGCGTGGTAAGGATTAGCGGGCACTGCAACAGGCGGCTCGCAAGCACGCCACCGAAGTGGCTGTACCAGGTGTGGCAATGGATTACGTCGATATCCTTGAGGGTAGCGGCCCACTGCAGGTTGATATCGAGCGGCTTGAAAATCTTCTGGAAGCGGTCATCGACCGGGTCCAGGCCAAGCTTGCGCGAAAACCCGATTGCACGGACATTGTCCTCGTCTACATCCTGGCTCCCGAAGCAGCGCGCCTCGATGTGACAAAGTTTCGAAAGCTCCTGCGTAAGGAACTTGACGTGGATACCTGCGCCGCCGTAAATTTCCGGCGGAAACTCGTTAGTAAGAATTGCTGCGTTCATGAAGGAACTCCTTTTCACTAATAATTATACAAAAACACCCCGCCTGTGGGGCGAGGTGCTTGGAGTGAGTGTGGAAATTCTTAGAAGTTCTTGCACTGGCCTTTCCACTTGCCATCGTGGCCGGCAATATTGCCGTCGATATACTTGCCGCTCGTGCCGACAAAGTCAGCCTTGCGCCATTCCTCGCCACCGAGGTGCCAGCGCATCCAGGCAACCGTCGCAGCCATGCCGTCCCAAGAACCGGAACCGTGACCGTAACCGCATTCCCTGCGGCCAGGGGAAACTTCGTAGCATTCGGTACCCTTGCCTCCCGTCATCTGGATAAGGCATGCAGGCGCCTTGACATTCGCGTTGTTGTAATCGTTCTCGGCGTTGCCGCGTTCCATGCCGCCTTCACCGTAGAGGATAGCGATAGTCCGGTCGGTCGCCACCTTCATGGCGCCGGCACCACCCCAGTCTCCGCTGTTGTTCAGGAACGCGGTAAGCACGCGCCTATCCTTGATGAGGGCCTGTTCGGATTCAAGACCGCCCATGGAGTGACCCGAGCAACCGACCGTATTCATGTCGAGCTTGCCAAACAGCGGGCTATTCGAGTCCTTGTTCAGCCCATCCAGCCAGTCGAGAGCCTTGATGGCCTGGGTCGCATTGCCCGGAGATTCCTTGAGGGCAATCACCACAAAACCGTGAGATGCAAGACGGCGAATCATGCCCTCGTATGCACTCGGCTGAGTACCACCACCCGGGCCCCACACCACAATGGCGTGCTTCTGGTCCGGATTGTCGGTCAGACGCTTGGGATATGCGAGGATTCCTTCCCCATCCCAGCCTGTCCTTGTCTTGTACTCGACTTCCATATAGTTCTTTTCTTCTTCCTTGTCGTTCGCGAGGAAAATTTTCGGAACGGCGGGCTTCACTTCTTCGCTGGAAGAAGAAACGACCTTCGCTTCGCTAGAAGAGGACTGCGGCTTCACCGTTTCGCTAGAAGCAGGTATGACCGTTTCGGAACTAGTCGGGGTCACATCTGCGCTGGAAGCAGGATTCACATCTGCGCTGCTCGTCGGATTTGCAACCGGATTCGTTCCCGGGCCGCATGCATCAGGCAAACTAGAGGCCACGCAAGGGTCCGCCCAGGGATCAACTTCGCCACCACCGATAATATCGGTAGAGCTGCTGGAAGCAAGAGTCGGGTCGACATCACCCACCTGAGCGGGGTCGGCCATGCCCGAGGAACTGAGGAGGCTCGGGTCGGCACCGTGCTGCTGGGCATCGGCCGCAGCGGCGGAAACGGTAGATTCGTCGCAGTTGACAACGGCAAGGGCGGCACTTACAACCACGAGGCCCTTCGCCAGATTCCTGAAGAATCGAGATTTCATTGTATTACTCCTTGATTTACTCCGTAACCGCATATAAAGATACCTTGCAAAAAAAGGAAAAACTCGCGGTTTTCGCGAGTTTCTATGGACAATAAATCCAAAAGAGGCTATTTACCGGGGCGCGTAGATGCGCGACATGAACTCGGCGCGGGTCTTCTCGTCTGTCTTGAAACGGCCCAGAAGCTGGGTCGTGACCATCGTGGCACCCGGTTTTTTCACACCGCGCATGGTCATGCACATGTGGGAAGCCTCAAGCACTACGGCCACTCCCTTCGGGTTCAGTTCCTTCTGGATGAGTTCGGCAATCTGGCGGGTCATGCGTTCCTGGATTTGCGGAAAACGCGCATAGAATTCAACGACGCGCGGAATCTTGGAAAGGCCCACCACGCAGTCGCCCGGAATGTAGGCCACGTGCGCCTTGCCCGTAAACGGCAGAAAATGATGTTCGCACATGCTCGCGAACTCGATATCCGGCACGATAATCATCTCGTCGTACTTCTCGTGAAAGCGGGTCTTGAGAATGTCTTCGGCACGCATCTCGCCCGAAAGGCCGGTCATGAGCTCGGCATACATTTTCGCGACACGCTTCGGCGTATCGAGCAATCCTTCGCGGTTCGGATTCTCGCCCATGCCGGTGAGAATCATCCGGAAGCCGTCTTCCATCATCTTCAAGTTCATGCGGGCAAAGATAGAAAAATTACCGGATATCGACCCTCACCAAGGCGTCAGCGCCCTTGGCAATATATATACCGTGCGGAATGTTTTCGAGCGACATGCCGTTTATCGCGGTGCGGACAAGCGTTCCGTTCAGGTTGAACAGCCTGATTTCACCCGCAGATTCCAGGCGGTTGCCCACGCGCACAATCCCGGGGGTCGCACGCGACAAACCCTCACCCAACTGCGCGCCGTTCGCAATCTTCGTCGTTTCGCCGCCAGACTTGAAATTTTCCACATGCGTGATGCCGCTGTTCACGTAGTCGCCGAGCCCGTAGGCACTGCGCATAATCTTCAGCACATCCATGTCGAACACGGAGCCGTCCGGCGCGGACTGCCTGCGGATAATGGTCATGTTGTTTTCGCCCTCGTGGCCCGTATCCCAGGCGATGGGCACCACCTTGTTCTGTTTCGCGAGCTTCATCACGGCGTCGTAATAGGCAAGGCGACCCTTGCGGTGCTTCGCGTAGTTATCGCCCGTCAGCACGCCCACGCGGTCGTTCGCGCCGAACTCGCCGATAATCACGGGCACGCCCTTGTCCACAAAGTTCGTCTTCATCTTGCCGAACTGGTCCTGAATCTGCGCGCTGGTGCACTTGTCGCCCATCGCGCCCGCCCACGCGTTGTAACCGCAGTTGTGCACGATGTCTGCACCGGTCGCAAGGTTATCGCCCCA
>JAEEGJ010027565.1_pt1 | contig 11397 bp, 16 predicted proteins | sample 8958761 | NCBI WGS metagenome assembly JAEEGJ01 (sample SAMN16246546, study PRJNA631951) | gut metagenome | biome: gut microbiome; feature: rumen; material: RS-attached | host: Bos | place: Iran: Karaj | collected 2018-10
ACTTCTTATTAAACCCATTTTCAAATGATCTATAGACAAATACGGATATTTGTATTTTTCAAGCAACTTCTGCGCAAGAACTGTTTTACCGGTATGAGATGCACCTGTTATCAATATAATCATTTTGGTAAGGCTCCAATCCGTTTTTAAGATAATGACATCTTAAATGAAATTACAGAAATCCGCACTAGCTGCGGATTTCGTGAGAAAGTGATTCAAGAGTCAACCAAGCCCCATCGACGAAGTCGATTTTAATTGGCTTGGTTGATGCATTCTTGAACTTCATGTTCAAGAATGCATAGAAATTTGATTTTGATAAGTGACCATTCCATGCGGCGGCATGAGCAAATGTTTTCATAATGCCATGATCATGTCAGCAACCTGCTCAACAGATAACTCACCGGTATCAACAGCATCTTTCATTGAAGCAAAGTACGGCAATGAAGCCAGGCTAACCTCAAGCCACTTATCCGTTCTCCATTCGCAATTGTGATCATTCTTCCAACGCCTGATCAGCGTGTCTTTGTCACAGATCAGTGTTATGCTCTTTACTTCTGCATGCAAAGCAGCAAGACCATCAATGATACTTTGAAGCACCTCTCTGTCATCCATCAGCCATACAAGAACGACCATTTTGCATTCGCTACATTTCCGGTAGTTGCCAATCATATGAAGAATGTTATCGACAGCCATCGCTCTTGTTTCGCGATTCCCGACAAAAGGATGTATGTCCATACACCAATCGCCATCAATGAAGGCTGTTCCGGGACTCTTTTCAGCAATGCACTTCCCCGTATCCGTTTTTCCAACGCCCATGGGGCCGTTGATGAGATATACTTTCATATCCGATTACTCCCGGCAACATATTCCCGAATCATCTCCAGTCCTCCCATTGGAACGCAGAACCTATCATCACGCGGCGGCAAACATGCCTTATAAACTTCTTCCAGATCAAACCACTCGACGCTTTCAAGCTCCTCTTTTTGAACCACAAGCTTGCTTATATCAACATTCTCTTCATAGGCATAAACAAAGGCAATCTCACTGTCTTTGAACATCTTGCCATGGAATTCTTTTTCAAATCCGATAAAAAAAGTTCCCACAAAATGCAGCTGTTCTGCCAAAGCCTCAATTCCAAGTTCTTCCGACAATTCTCTTAATGCGGATTCAAGCGGCTCATCTCCCGCCTGGATATGTCCTGCGGAAGAAGTGTCGTATTTTCCGGGAAAAGAATCCTTATTCAGCGCCCTCTTTTGCAATAAAACTTCTTTCTTCCCTTCATTGTCACGAATAACCCAAATATGCGCAGTCCTGTGCCTGATTCCCTTTGCATGGGCTTCGGAGCGGGAAACTGTCTCGCCTGTAGGATTGCCGTTTTCGTCAACTATATCAAATAATTCTTCTGCCATTTTTCTCCGTCCTTATAAAATCGAACCTATAACCTCTTTAACACTTCCATCGCAACAAACAGCTTGCCGATACTATGATTGGCTTCATTAAGACCTTCTATCACATATCCACTGTCTGAAAGGACATCCCCGGCCTCAAGAAAACAATACAACTCCAGCCCGTAAAAAGAGCAAAGAGCCTGAACTCCGGCTATTTCCATTTCTACAGCGATGCAACCTTCTTCACGCCTTTTTGCCACAAGTCCTTTTGTTTCTCTGATCATAGAGTCAGTCGTCCAAATGCGACCTTGTACATGCGGTACATTCAGTTCACTGAATATCTCAGCCAGTTTATCACTATTTGTTATATCAATGTAATCCGAAGCGGGTGCATAGTAAAATGAGCATCCTTCACCTCTGTACGATTGTGTAGGAATGATAAACTTTCCATCCGTCTTCTCATTATCCAGGCTTCCGCAAGAACCAAACATCACGAACTTCTTTGCACCTGTCTGCCAATGAACTTCATAGCAAGTCCCGGATGCAACCGCAGATCCTATACCCGTCAAATAAAAAGCTACTTCTTCATCACCAATGTTCATGGCGTAGATTGGCGTGTTCCCATTGCATGCGGTGATCAGTCCGATTTCTCTGCACTCATAATTTTTTAAAAGATACTCATGTATTTCCTTTGAAAAAACAATGATGCACTTTTCTACTATTTCTTTTGGACTTCCATAAAACGCAGCCAATTGCACAACAGGTTCCGTATCAATATCATAAAAGTCATTTAACATAGATTATCTCTCCTCACTCTGTTTGTCATACTCCGAAATATTTTTTCCCAGATTACAATTCCAACGTATATTAACGTAGCAATCTACATCAATCACCTACAGGTATCTCAGTATTCAAACTTTTATTGCGGTAATTGAGATTTGTCCTTAGCGAATATCCTTGCCGTTCCCAAAATTCATTTGCAGTATCATTATCCTTAAAAACAAGTCCGAATATCTTCTGAATCCCTTCTTTTTGTAGAGCGTCTTCAGCTGTTGAAACCAGTCGTCCGGCAATTCCTTTACGCCTAAAGTCAGGATGAACACACATATGATGCACAATCGCACGCCTGCCATCATGTCCGGTCAATATTACACCGACTATCTTTTCATCTTTCTCAGCAGCAAAACATGTATTGGGATTTCGCTTTAAATATCTGTCAATTCCCTCTCGTGAATCATCGATCGGATTCAGCGCTCTTCTGCTCTGCTCCGTACTATTCCATAATTCAAAAATCGCATCATAATCTTGAATTGTGACTTTCCTAATCTTGTAGTCCATAGCCTCTCCTGAAATATTGATATCTTATATCTATTCTTAAATCATTGATGCCACTCTGCAACCTTGAGATTTTAAATATCTTCACAACAGATTATCTCTTATCCTTACCCTGCTTAATCACAAACATCTTCAAATCTTTCTCATACACTTCGCTGAAGAACTCTTCTTTCAGCACACCGCCGCACTTCATGATTACACCGGCGGAGGCGACATTTTCTTTTTCGCAGGATATCAGAACTTCGTCTATACCCATCTTATCGTAAATCTTGAGCGCCCTATTAAGAATTTCCGTGGCGTAATGCTTGCGACGCTCGGTTGGTCTGACCGAATAGCCAATATGACCTGCGTCTTTTTTACTGAAATTGACTAAAGAAAGGCGCAAATTAATCATCCCGATTATCCTTTCATCCTCTTCTCTCACGCAGAAATACGTAATCCTCGGCACATCAAATTCGGCAACATTGGCAACATCCATATATCCGATCACATTTTCAAGCCAATCTTCATATGTTGATTCTTTTAAAAAATAATCAAGCCCGCCGCTTCCATTTATCTCAGAGCCATACTCATAGAATTCATTTATGTAATCAATTGCCTTTTCTTTATAATCAATTCGTGGAAAAATCAGTTTCATTCTATCCTCCGTAAAAAATGGTCCACTAACCCCGTCCCCAAGAGTCCAAAAACTCCGCAATTTCTCTGTTTACCTGCTCCGCGTTGTCGCCGTTTGAAAAATGCGATGCATTCTCAATGATATGAAGCGGATAACCTGTGCTATCAGCCCAAGCTTTGCAATACTGCGTAACTTTCCCGGTTCTGTCATTATCGCCAAGCAAAATAAGGACAGGACAATTCAGCTCAATATCTATGTTTTCTTGCGCAAACTTTCCGTACGCAACGTCCATCTGCTCGATGATCTGCGCTTTTGACATAGGAGCCAAAATCTCGAGCATTTTATTATATGAATAATCCGTCAGCGATATGGATCTCGCCATGCTCTTTCGAAGCGCTTTATCAGTGAACATTTGAGCCATCGGCTTGACATTCGAAAGACACCACAGATCAAACTTTGAATAATATTTTTTTCCAAAAGGTGTAGTATCAAGCGCTATGAAACACTGCGCTTTTTGTGGATACATATGAGCAAACATCTGCGACGGATACCCGCCAAGTGACATGCCTACCAAAGCCGCAGATTCCACGACCTCCTGCTCCAATATGCTATTAAGATCCTTTGCTGTATTTTCAAAAGAGAAATCCCTGTAATCCATAGAAAGTCCATGAAACGGCACATCCCATGTAATCACAGTATATTCCTTTTCAAAAAAATCGACCTGCTTCTCAAACATTGTATGATCCGCAGTAACTCCGTGAGTAAAAACTATAGCTCCCTTAGATGTTTCTTTTGGCCGCGAAATCCAGTAATGAACTTCTCCGCCAACTCCGTGTATTGTCTTATGCTCCATCAGTTTTCCTTACTCCACAACTCCGCTTTCCAAAATGGAAAACGTATTTTTATCGCAATCTATTTCCGCCTGTGCCCCATAGGGTAAAATAAACATTGGTGATGAATGGCCAAAATTAAGTCCATACATGATAGGAATATTACAAGAATACTTTTCAGAAACAATCTGCCTTATGGTCTGTGCTTGTCCGCTAAAAGAGCTTTTCTCATTAGTCTTCCCGATAATAATACCATTTAATTTGTGCAGAATACCTTTTTCTCCCATTATCTCAAAAAATGTCTTTATAGATTCTTCGTCAAAAAATTCCGGAATGTCCTCAACAAAAAGAATCGCATCTTCATAGTCTTCAAGCATCGGCTCTATCGCTGTATCCTCAAGTTCCATGATACCCGTGTGTCCGCCAATCAATCGTCCCGCTATCCGCCCCTGGCCTTGTATAATTTCGTATCCGCTACTCGGGTAATAATTTCTGATCTTTTCGGGATAAAAATTATCAGACGGTTCAAATGTCCACTCGTCCGCAGGTTCTATATTTCCAAGAATTGAACTGTCAAAAAGTGCTTTTATAAACCACTTCTTACTATACTCATGCCACCCTGCCTGATCAGCAATCTGTGTCAAAAGATTATCCCCATAGAAAGTTGAAAGGCCACACTTATAGCACAGAAGGTGAATGTTCATAACATCGGAATAACCGATAAATATTTTGGGATTGTCAGAAATTGATTTGGGATCAATAAAAGGAATAAGCTTTATGCTATCACACCCTCCAACATTGGCGATGATCGCATGTACATCCTTATTCTCGAAAGCCCACATGATATCTTCTGCTCGTGCCTGCGGATTCTTCGCCAAATACTCGGAACCTCTCATAGAATTCGGAGCGGCGATAACATTAAGCCCCAAATCTCTAAGTCTTGAAGCGCCTAACTCATATTTCCACTTTATGCCTTCATCTCCGGCCCAACCGTTGCAAGGGCTGATCGTTGCTATCGTATCCCCAGGCTTTAGTCGATGCGGCTTTACCAGCTGTCTCATAGTCTCTCCTGAAATATAGATATTATAATTATCGCTTGCAAAAAATGGTCCACTAACCCCGTCCCTCGGAGTCCATTTCCTTCTCAAGCCACTTCGCAACTCCGTCCTCATTGTTGGAAAGAATTACTCCGGTGGCAACTTTCTTAAGGTCCTCATGTGCGTTGCTGACCGCATAGCCTTCGTCGGCGGCTTGAAAAAGGCTTATGTCATTTTTGCCGTCGCCAAAAGCCACGACTCTATCGCAGCCAATCATCTCGCGCAGCTGCTTAACGGCATTTGCCTTTGATGCGGTCTTAGGCAAAATCTCAAGCCACTGATCGCAGGTATAAATATCTTTTTGAAAAACGCAGTGATAATCATGCTTGTACGCCTCATACATCGGTGCAAGCTTCTCAGTCTCGTCGATACAGGAAATGTAAAAGATATTTCCTTTTTTCAGATCGTTATAATCGTCAATCGCATTGGTCCTGATATCGCCTTCGCGGGAATTGATAAATGTATTCATGCCCTTTGTGCAAAGCTCAGGGACAAAAGAAAATTTCTCTTTTCCATCAACGATCCCATACACGATTGGATATATATCATGCGAAAAAAGATTCTCCAAAACATCATTCACACTCTCATCAAAGTAATTTGCACGAAGCACTTCCTCTGTGACATTATCGATGATAAAAGCACCATTATAAACAATCAGCGGTATCTTGGCATTAAGCCCCTTCGTTACCTTTTTTGCAGTGATCAGGGAACGTGCCGTTGCATAGGAAAAAAGCATTCCTTCGCTCACAAGTCTATTTATCGTATTGTTCGTGTACTCCGACATCTGCTCGTCACTTCGAAGCAACGTACCGTCCAAATCTGATACATATAACGTCTTCATTAAAGCTTTCTCCCAACTATAGTAATATTCGGCAAAACCAACATCTCTGCCATTTTGCCGAATACTACATCTTATTACTTCAGTTGATACGCACTAATCACGCTCAACCATTCAACATATATTTTTTTACAAACTCAAACATTTCATCCCTCGAGATGCTTCCGTCATTTACAATGCACGGAACCCCGTATTCGCCACACGCGGCTTCAACTCTCTGAGCAAATAAAATATCTCTTTTCATCCAATTGTCAAAAGCACATTTTTTATCGGAACATCCCTCCAAAACATATGGAACCCACTCGCGCTCTTTATAATGCGATACCTGAAATTCAGCCGTCGGAATTATAGAAATATACGCTTTGGCACCGTAGCTTCGCATTACTTTGGGAGTGTATGCCGCACCCTCCGTAACGATGAAATCTGCATCTACATGCTCCAACTTCTCAAATACCGATTCCGATATTTCTTCATAAAAAAGAAATTCCTCATCACACTGCACGATCGGATCACGTAGCCATATTTCATCCGGACTCATCATTAAAATCTTTTGACATACAACTTTTCCCTTATCAGCTGCACTCTTAGTAAATTCATCAAGGGAATCATCGACCTTGAAATAATATGCTCCAAATTCCTTTGAAATACGCTCGGCAACGGTACTTTTCCCGCTACAAGGTGAACCGCCTATAAAAAATATTCTTTTTTCGTTATTCATCTGAAACCTCCGTAATTTTTTTCTTCAGTTATCAGATGTAATCCAAATTTCCATTAACGGAAGCTCCTCTCTTATTTCCCTTTTATCTCTATCCTGTCAAGAATTCCCTGAACTCCGACATTTTGATGCGTAAGATACATTCTCGCCACATCTTCGACAAAAGAGCTGTCAGCGCCGGTTTTCTTTTGTATCCTGTCAAGGCTTACGCCCTTGTCTATGAGCTTCATGATCTTTGATACCTGCTTGTAAACATCGTCATGCTTGGAAGCGGAGACGCCTGCTGCGGCTATCTCTGCTGCCTTGGCATGTCCGTAATATACAACCTTGGGATTAGCTTTAAGAATCTTGTTCCAGCTGTCTTCAATCTGAGTTTCCCTGTGAAGTTCGAGCTCATACAAAGGATTCAGATCTCCCACAAACACTTCTCCACCATCAAGCCACAAAGAAATGCTGTCGTCGCTATGCCCCGGCGTACTTAGGATTTCCCCGTCGATTCCGATCGACTTAAGAAACTCTCGGCTTTCAGAAATCTGCAGAATCCGAACACGCTCATCTGCTATTGGTACAAAAGCTGCATCTTTTTCTTTAGCAAAAATAATATCCGAATCATGTACATGATCACGCTGCAAATCCATGACCACCACAACCGGCCCGAGATCAGCTATTTCCTGTGCAATCCCCATATGGTCGGGGTGAAAATGAGAAATCAGGATATAATCAATCTCCTGTGCCGAAATGTGCAGCTCACCAATTGCTTTGCAAAACGCAGAAAAAGTCCCTGCCCAGCCGGTATCGAACAAAATTTTCCCGCTGTCGCCCTCTATCAAAAATGTATTTGTATTTGAATACTTCAGCTCATGTATTTTCATATTTTAAGAAGAAAGCGCCTGCTCAAGCGCCTTTGAAAGCTGATCTGCGCACGATGTACCTCTTCCGCCGCAGTCATTTCCCTTAAGAATCTCTGCCGCATGCTTCGCATCCTGTCCCTCAAGAAGTCTGCCGATAGCTTTGAGATTACCGTTACATCCGCCTGTAAAACGAAGACCTGAGATCTTGCCACTCTCATCAAGGTCAAAATTAATTTCTGTAGAACATACTCCCTTAGGATTATAAGTATAGTGCATAAGATATTCCTCCATGTTTCAAAAAATAAAGCTTTGCCATATACGCTTTATCTATAATATTTACAATCATACAATTTCTTTTGTTTATATGAAATATGTTTTTTCTCACAAATTGTACTGCATGAAATTTCCGTTGTGCACAAATCCGCACGCCGCATACAGTTTCACGCCCATGTCGGACGCCGTGATCTGAATCGCCCCGCAGCCGTACTGCCTTGCTTCATCTATAACTTTGGTCAAAAGATTTTTTGCAATCCCTTTACGTCTGTAGTCCGGATCGGTATACATGCTCGAAAGAAGCCCAATCTTGCCACTCGGACACCCAAAGTACGGCGGCTTCTCGACAAAAGACATTCCACTTGTTCCAACAATTTTTTCACCATCAAGCGCAAGCCATGATACAAATGTGCCATCCTTAAGATGCCTCTTGTAATAGTCATTCAGCGCAGGATGCAGATCGATGTCCTCCTTAGCACCCTCCTCGCGAAGCTGAGTGATGCGCATCTCAATGAAAATTGCGAGATCCTCGTCTGTTAATCTTCTATAGATAACACTATTCATGTTCACCTCCCGCGTGCTGCTACGTCCTTTGCATGGATTCGTCGGCTGTAGTGCATCGTCGCTTAAATAACCGGCTTTTTTGCGTACATTGACTAATTTGATGTTTTTTCTCGCTCTTAGTCACTCATGTCCTTCTCTACCATCTTTAATTTCCTCTACTTTTTGACTAATTCAGCACTTTTTCTTGCTCTTAGTCACTTAACGACTTCACTACCATCCTCAAAGTCCATCCGAACAAGCGCCTTCCCGTTCGGCAAACACTCTTTCAACCTAAATCTCAAAGGATAGCCCACGCGCTCCAACACTTCCGCCAGTTCTATCTCGTCCATCTGGTGATGAACCTCTTCAAGCTTGTCAAAAGAATGAATGTATGGCGAGTCTGAAACCCAATTGCAGACATCCTCATTAATCTGGATAACGCAAGAAACATAGCGCGGATTCACCGCGGAAACCACCTTTGCAAAAACATCATAGCCGATGTACTCGATCAGCAGATTTGCTATCAAGAGCTCTGCCTGCGGCAACTTATCCGGTTCAGAGACAAGATCCATCTTAAGAAGCTTAAGCACTCCAGAATCCGTCATTCCTGCAAATCTTGCCGCCACAGCATCAAGATATTTCTCATTTATATCAACGCCGTAAACAGTGCTGTACTTGCAGCAATCAACATGCTCCAGACCGTTTCCGCCCGCAATACCAAGAACCATCGCCGTAGTCACGGGATACTTGTCAAACTGCGCCTTCATTATTGAATTAAGCGTCTGGAGCTGCTGCACGGAATCAAGCTTCATGTGATTCTCGTAATCCTCCAGCCCAATCTCTTCCCATGGATTTTTCACACTTCTCTCCTTTTGAGCCATGGGGACGGGGTTTGTGGACCATTTTCTTGTCACTTTTCTAAAATGGACCACTAACCCCGTCCCTGTGGCTCACTCTTCTTTGACCTTCTTTCCCGTCATGTGCTCAGGTGTAAATTCAAAGCACTGCACTCGCGGGAAAAAGAACTTGAGCTCTTTTGCAAGAAACTCCTCATCATCCGTGAATTTTTTTACCATGGCAATGCAGATTTTCTTCGCCTTCTCTTCATCTTCCACAAAAGATATTCTTCCGAATGTAATCACGCTCTTAAAATTCAGCGCCCACTCACCCTCTTCGCGGTAGCCGTCATCGTGAACGGTATAGCAAGCCTTGTCACAAGACTTGATTGCGTCATTCTTGTGTCCGTCTTTTGCTCCGTGAAAATAAATCTTCCCGTCCTCTTCGCAGTACCAGTGCACAAGCGGCACTCCGTAAGGGTATCCGTCGTCGCCTATAAGCGAAAGCACACCTCTCTTGGTATTCTTAAGAACCTCTATACACTCTTCATCAGTTATCTGCTGATTAAATCTTCTCATCTTTCTAAACATACGTGTTCCTCCTCTTTTTATGCAATCACATGCAGTGCGTAATATATCAAACTCATAACAATTCCCATTGCAAAAGAAATACTGTGTATCTTGATATTTGAAAAATCAAAAAACCTCATCTGACCATTGATGATATTACCTATGACAATAGCGCCAATCATCCAGTCTGCATAAATCGTGCCAAACTTAAACGGTTCATAGCTCTTGCAGATAATCTGCATCATCAATATCAATCCTATGATTGCAAAGATAATAACCGAGCCGCCAAGAAAACCTTCAGCATTTTTTGAAAAAAAAGAAAAAATCACATTTGTGGCAGTTCCTGCAATTATGCCCAGTAAAGCTATGGCAACTCCATTCACCTTCCCATCAAGATAAATAGTAATAAAATACAAAACCGCGCTGTTTGCCACCACATGGAACAAGCTTGCATGCAGAAAAGAAGCTGTAAAATAGCGATAGTACTCACCTTTTATATTGTTAGTACCCTTTCCCCACAAGTACTTATCAATATCCGTAAACCTTCCTATTATGTATAAAAGAATCCACACACCGATAATAATTCTGACTGACAAAATATTGTTTTTCACTTTCGCATTAACCTCGCTATTTGATTATTTTTTTCAAAATTAAAGCTGTCATAATTACAACAGTCTGTCATGCTTTTATATGTAATTCTTAAATATATCTTTCAATCATCTTCTGCAATATCTTTTCATATCTCCTGTCAGACCGTTATTTCAATCTGATTTCCTTCAATTCCCACGATGCAACTCTCGTAGTAGCCATCTCCCGTCGTACGCGGGCCGCTGACAACATCGTAGCCGGCAGCTCTGAGATTCTCCGTCAGCTCATCAACCTTCTCTTTACTCCCCACAGAAAAAGCAATGTGAATGAATCCCGTGCGATTAAGCGGCTTTTCCATATCGTACATATCAGGCTTATTCATCAGCTCAAGTCTTGCCCCATCCTCAAAAGAAATAAAGTAAGATCTAAAATCTGTTTTCTCATTATGATAACCACCGTTGGATGTTCCGCCAAGATATTTCACAAAGAAATCTCTTGCTGCCTCCAAATCATTTACATACATCGCAATATGCTCTATCTTCATCTGCTACCTCCTTAGATATAATTATCCATTCCGTCATCACTCTAGAGTACCTACTCGCCTGCAAACTGCCTCTATGTCAGCTAGTGCTCTTTTTACGCCTTCTTCATCTTGATGATCATATACACCGGATTCTCAACAAAGCTCTCGTACCTGTAAATCTGCGTTTCCTTCCACTCTTCCGGCGCCATTGGCTCACATACCTTCTCAATCGTAAGTCCCGCTCCAACTATGGCATTTACATAGTCTGAAAAAGTATGATGATAACTTTTGCTGAGATGATTCTCGTAGTCATCGTTGTACTCAAGCCACGGCTGGATGTACGCTCTCATCGCTTTGTCCATGTATCTGACGTTCCACTCGTCATCCTCCGGAA
>JAEEGJ010027566.1_pt1 | contig 11397 bp, 10 predicted proteins | sample 8958761 | NCBI WGS metagenome assembly JAEEGJ01 (sample SAMN16246546, study PRJNA631951) | gut metagenome | biome: gut microbiome; feature: rumen; material: RS-attached | host: Bos | place: Iran: Karaj | collected 2018-10
AAGTAAACCGCTTAAAACCAGATATTATCGTATTTACTGGTGATTTAATAGATTCTAGTATTACAATAAATGATTCAATAAAAAAAGAAGTAGCAGATTCATTTAATAATATGGAAGCATCTCTATACAAATATGCAATTAAAGGGGATAATGACATCGAAAACAAACAATTTGATGAAATAATGACATCATCTAATTTTAAAATATTAAATAATGAATCTACACTATTATATTATGAAAGTAATCAACCAATACTTCTAACTGGTTTTAATACTGTTAAAACAAAGCCAGATTACAGTATTATTAATAAAGATATTAATGAAATAAAAACAGCAAATCTATATAATATAATAATAACTCATGATAGCAATTCAATAGATGATATTATTAAATACAACCCAGATGTCATAATAAGTGGAGGAACATTAGGAGGATTAATAAAAATACCTCATCTAAAACCGTTGTTCTTACCAGATAACAATAAAAAGTATTATGAGCAACATTTTAATATAGATGATACAGATATATATATTTCTAATGGTATTGGAACATCTAATATCAACGCAAGATTTAATAATATACCTTCAATATCATTTTATCGACTTTATAAAATCAGTGAATAATGAGACTTTCAATTTAATTAAAGATATAGTATAATTACAGGCAGGTGATATTATGGAATGGTTACAATATATTGGTATAGTATTAGTATTAATAATAATTACTTTAGTTATCATAAAACTTCAAAAAAAAGACTTTTCTTCTGAAGTTAATAAATTAGTTAAATACCTAGGTGGTAAAGATAATATAATTAATGCTGAATGCAATATGTCAAGATTCAAAGTTATTTTAAAAGATGTTACATTAGTAGACAAAGCTAGCATCCAAAAGCTTGGAGCTAAAGGAATTGTTGAAATAGATAATCAATTAAAAATAATCTTTGATAAAGATGCTAAACAATTAAAGAATTGTATTAAAGACATGATAAAATAAGAGTTCAAAATGAACTCTTATTTTTATTTATATAATCCAATAAATTGTTTCTTTTTACCTTTTCTAATAATCATCACTTTACCATCAATAGCCATATCTTTACTGATTACTTCATTTTCATCATCGTGTTTTTCATTATTAATAGTAATAGCACCAGCACTTAGCATTTCTCTTGCTTCTCTTCTACTAGAACAAATATCATTATCAACTAATAAATCAATTAGTTTAGTTTCACCAGCAAGATCAATTGATGGAACCATCTTAGCTGCTTGTAAAATATCATCAGCACTTAAACCTTCTAATGTTCCTCCAAATAAAGCTTCACTAATTTGAACAGCTTTATTATATTCTTCCTCACCATGTAATCCAACTATAATATCTTTAGCTAATGCTTTATGAGCAATTCTTAGATGAGGAGCTTCATTATGTTGTTTTTCAAGTTCTTCTATCTCAGTTGGTGTATAGAAAGTTAACATTTTTAAGTATTTAACAATCATGGAATCCTCTAAATTAATTAAATATTGATACATTTCATAACTAGAAGTTTTTTTCTTATCTAACCACAATGCATTTCCTTCAGTTTTACCAAACTTCTTACCAGTAGAATCAGTAACTAAAGGCATTACCATACCATAAGCTTCTTTATCAATTTTCTTTCTAATTAATTCGATACCAGCAGTTATATTTCCCCATTGGTCACTACCAGCAACTTGTAATACACAATTCTTGTTCTCATATAACCATAAGAAATCTAACGCTTGTAAAATCATATAACTAAACTCAGCATATGTAATACCTGACTCTAATCTAGATCTTACTTTATCTTTTGCAAGCATATAACCTACATTAAAGTATTTACCATAATCTCTTAAGAAATCAATTACATTGATTTCTTTAGTCCAATCATAGTTATTAACTACTTCAAAACCAAAAATATCTTCAGCTTGTTTTCTAAGACCCTTAATATTTTCTTCTACTTCTTCATATGTAATCATTGGTCTTTCTGAATCTGGTTTTGGATCTCCAATTAATCCTGTTGCTCCACCAACTAACAAAATTGGATGATGCCCATGTTGTGCAAATCTTTTGCATATCAAAAATGAAGAATAATGCCCAATATGCATTGAATCAGCAGTAGGATCTGTTCCAATATAGAAAGTTAAACCTCCTTCATTTAATTTATCAATTAAATCAGGACTACTTATTTCTTGAATTAATCCTCTCCATTGTAATTCTTCATAAAACGTCATTTCTTTTGCCATTATTTATCACCTTCCATTATTTTTACTCCACTACTAGCTCCTATCCTAGTAGCTCCATTTTTTATAAATTCTAAAGCCGTTTCGTAATCTCTAATTCCTCCACTAGCTTTAATTCCTATTTTTTCTTTTTTGTTTTCTTTAATTAGTTTAACTGACTTAATAGTTGCTCCACCTTTATCAAATCCAGTAGAGGTCTTAATAAAATCAACATTACAGTTATTGCAGATGTTAGTTATTTTAATTATTTCTTCTTCAGTTAAACAACATTCTTCAATTATAACTTTTAATACTCGATCTTTAACTACATCCCTAATACTTTGTATTTCATTTTCTACATAGTCATAATCTTTATTCTTTAATGCTGCTACATTGATAACCATATCTATCTCATCTGCACCACGTTTCAAAGCATCTTTAGTTTCATATACTTTTACATCCGTAGTATTCATACCTAATGGAAAACCAATTACTGTACATACTTTAACATCACTGTCTTTAAGTAATTCTTTAACATATTCAATATAATACGGATGAATACACACTGATGCAAAATCATAATTTATTGCTTCTTCACATATTTTCTTAATTTCTTCTTTTGTTGCCGACCTATTTAAGTTAGTATGATCAATGTACTTATTTAATTCCACAATACCCCTCCTTTAGAAAAAGAAAAAGATTCAATCTCTAAGGACGCCATAGCGCGGTACCACCCTAGTTCATGAATCTTATCATACACTCTATCTCTTAACGCGAGCAACGATTTGGCTCCAGAGTCGTAAATTCCTTCAACGCCAACTAAGACTAATTATAACACAATTTAATTATCTGTCAAAAATATTCTTGATTTTTTCGCCTATACCTCTGAAGAATGCACCAATTACAGCAAAATTGAAGTAAATCTTATATCCTAACAATCTCAATACTAAGTATACTAAGATTAAGATAATAATAATTACAACTAGTATTACTAAGAATGCATTTGTTCCTTTAATAACTTTATCTACATTTATTACATAAGTAGCAGTTGCAGATTCATCTTCAGATAAACATTTAATCTCTATCTTAGAACCATATTTTAAATCTTCATTACCAGTAATAGTACATGTTGTATTCTCATCAACTGGCTCTGTTTTAATCTTAACTTCTTTTTCACTACTCTTAATAGTTAATGGATAAGTTTCTTGATTAGCTTCAAATTCAAACTCTTTATGTCCTTCAATAGTTATATTAGCAAGTTCTGGATTAGATGATTTAACTTGTTCAGGTTGTCTAGTTACATTCAGTGTATAAACATTTGAATAACTAGGACATTCTTTACTCTTAACAGTTATTTTAACTTGTTTTACAACATTAACTTCTAAATCTTCTGCTCCTTCAACTGTAGTAGTATCACCATCTGTATTAACATAAGGTTGTACTATTAAATTTGCTACCTTATAAGGTACTTTAACATCATAAGTAAATGCTGTTGATTCAAAATCTTTAATAGGTTCTATTTCTACATTTGATATATCAACTGACAAATTGATTCCTTTTAATAGTGCTAAAGTTTCTGATTCAGTAGCACACTTACTTGGTTCAGTTTCTCTTATTACTTTTATTGAATAAGTATTAACAGATCCTCTTTCACTTTTAACTTTTACATATAATTGATTATTTCCAAGATTCAAAGCATAATTACCAGGTCCAGTACCTGAAACGAATGATGACTTAGAATCTGTTAGTGTTGCACCAATTGTAATATTAGTAACTTCATTTGGAACACTAACTGAATAATTAGTTTGTCCACTTGAGAACGCAGGAGTTAAAGTACCAGAACTAACAGTTAAATTAGATAAAGTATTAACTGTACTTCTATTATCTGCTCTATTTACAACAATTGTATATACTGTAACCTTACCTGCTGAATTTTTAACTTTAACTTGAACTTTATTATTACCATAATTCAATTTAACAGTTCTTGGTCCATATCCAGAAACAAATGAACCGCCACTAGCTGTTGCATTAACATTTACTGATGAAGTACCAGCTGAAACGCTAGCTTTATATGATTTAGTTCCACTCTTAAATGCTGGAGATAAACTTGAACCACTTATTGATAATGAAGAAACTGTAGCTGCTGGAGTAGTCTTTTTACTTCCTCCGCCGCCAGAACTTCCTCCGCCAGAACTTCCGCCACTACTATTTTGTTTAATACATTTACCAGTGAATACTACTTTACAATATCTTTTACCAAGACCATTTAAACTTAAACCTTTACAACCATTTGATTTAACACCAGCTGCTGCATCATCTTGAACATATCCATTTGCACAAGTTGCAACAGTACCACTTACTTCTGGTAATGCTTTCGTACTACCACTTGTTATTACATAACATCTTTCAACAGTAAATGGACCAGTTTGATTTAAAGCTTGTTTATTACTACAAGAAGATGTAATTTTAATTGGTCCAGCAGGAATTCTAGCATTTGAAGCAGTCATGTAATGGAAATAATATGTTCCATTTTTAAGACTTAATGTACCCTTAGAAGTCGTTCTAACTCCACCGACCTTTGTAATATTAGTAGCACTACCAAAATCACTAGTAGTACCATACCAATAACCTGTAGCTGATGTGCCAGGTGTTAACGTAACAAAATCACCGTTAACAGAAACACTTAAAGCCGCTTGAGCTACAGTTAATTTTACAAAAAACATCATAATTAATAAAACAAATCTTTTAAATAGTCTTTTATCCATAATAATCTATCCTATCTAATAATAATCATACCATTTATATATTTATTTATCAATAATAAAAGGAGAACAAATCAAAAATATTATTCTCCAAAAACCGCTGGATTAACAATCAACCAAGTCCATATTTCTTCACTGCTAACAACTACTCTAACATAGTTATCTTTGTATGTCATAGCATAATATGTATCATCGCTATCTTTAAATTTACATTGAATACTTTTACTACTTTCACTACAATTTTCGCTAAATTTTTCTAAACTATCATCTAAAGAATACTTTTTATATACATCTTTAAAATCTTTATCCCTAGCACGATAAAAATAAGCAAGATAATGATCGTTTTCTACATCCATTTCTAAAGTAGCTTCATCATGGGTGAAATAAAAATCTTTATCATTTAAAGAATAATTTACAATCAAATAATCCTTAATTTTAGTTAATTCCTTATAATCATTAATATAAAATATTTGAGCTATTATAAAAAAGACAACACCAATAATTAAAGTTAATTCAAAATATTGTTTATCATATTTTTGAACTTGTTCGATTTTTTTAACTTTCAAACACTTCTTCAATAAAAAATTTTTAAGTTCTGATAAACTACCACCAGTTAGACTTCTTTTATCTATCGTAATTCCCAAACGATATTTTAAAACTAATATAATTAAGTTTTTAGTTTCTACTATTTTTTTAATAGAATCATATGAGTACTCAAACTTATTCTTTCCATCTTTTCCCATAATTAATTCATCTTTTAATAAAATATCTAAAGATACTTCCTTACCATTATGACTTTCAATCATTCTTTTATAATTGAGTTTTGATCTATCAATAATAACACATGCAATTGATATAATTATCAAAACTATGGACGTATATCCTACGAAGTGATAATCCAAAAAGAATATAAAACCAATAGATAATATAGTTATTATTATTAAAACCAAAATAACTAAATAGTATAATCTTTCACGCCATCTAAGTCCTTTACTGAATTCTTTATATAATTCTTTGGTATATTTATATGAACTTTTAAATCTTTCATTCTTCATACTATCACCTATAATAATTTTAGCACAAAAAAAATAATTCCTAAAGGAATTATCTCTTTTTATTTTTTTGCAGTTTTTTTAGTAGCTTTTTCTTCTTTAGCTTCTTTATTAAATAAAGCTGCTACTCTTTCTTTTAATTCAGCTGCTGCTTTTTGAACTGCTGGAGTAGCTTTTTCTTTTGCTTCTTTAAATAACTCTTCAGTTTTATTCTTTATTGCTACAGCTTTTTCTTTAGCAATTGCACCAACTTTTTCTCTATCTAATTCAGAAATTTCTTTTTTGATTTCTTCAACTTTTGCAGCTAAATTTTCTCTTACTTCTGCAACATCGATTTCTTTAATTTTTTGAATTAGCTCATCACATTTTTCTTTTAATTCAGCTCTTGTTTCCTTGCCAGATTTAGGTGCAAATAATACTCCTAATCCAACTCCAACTGCAGCTCCTGCAATAAATTTTCCAATACCGCCTTTTGCCATCTTAAAAATCTTCCTCCTCTTCAAATTTTCTTTTTTTTCTTTTTTTGAATAATCCGCCGATAAAGCCACCTACTTTATCAACCACACGATCAGTTATTGTTGTTATTTTCTCTGTAGTAAAATCAATCACACTAAATAAGCCATTCAATGATTGTACTTTATCATTAACATCATCTACAACTTTATCAACTTTATTTAATGTTTGAATAGCTCTAATACCAAGTATAATAGCTATTATTATTAAAATAATTAATAAAACATAGATTACTAATGGTAAAGCAGTTTGTAAAAAACTAACCATTCTCTTCCTCCTCTCCTTCTTCATACATAGAATCAATCAAATTGAATAAATCATTTTCAAGAGTTTCACTCTTTTCAATCTTTTCTTTTATATCTTCGTCTTCCTTTATTTCTTCTTCTTCAGAAATTGGTTTAATTGAATTTAATTCTTTTTCAATATCATCTAATATTTGTAAAGTAGAGGTTTTTTCCATTTCATCTAAAACTTTTGGTTGTTTTTTTTCTTCTGTTGTTTGTTTTTCTTCTACTGGTTTACTTGCTTCAGTAGGATAAACATTTGTATTATCAATATCTACATCTTCTATTTCATCTTCAATATTGTTAACAACTTTTTCTGCTTCTTTAATTGGTTCTTCTACTATGGGAGCTTTCTTTTCTAAAGCCTCTTCCTTAGCAATAGTATTTTCCATTTCTTCAAGTTCCCCATAGGCTTTTTGTCTAACAGAATCAATATCTACTGGAACTATTTCTTTAGGTAGCATTTCCTCAATAGGAGTTTCTTCTATCTTTGCCTTTTTTGGTTTGTTTACTCTTTCTCTTTTAATGCCATCTTTCTTATCTTTTATATCATCTTTAGTATAATTCTTATCTAATATACCATAAACTGGAGATATTACTGGAGATGGTGTGAAAGGTTTCTTACCATGAAGTCTAGGACTAACAGTTATTTTACTTGGTTCATCTAATTCAACCTTAGTATTTCTTGCTGTTGAAGTTGATGAGAAATTACTATTAGCTTTTCTAGCATCTGCTAGAGAAATAGAATTAATTCCACTATTCTTAACTTCCCTAGTTTGAGGAAGTTCTCTAGCTGTTACTTGTTCCTTACTATCTGATTTTGAATTTATTCTATCAAATTCATCTTCGTCAAAACTTTGGAAAACCGTTCTAGATTCTTCCCTTGGCTTAACATCAGCCACACTAGGTACAACTCTTGTCTCCCCACTCTTAGTTACGCTAGGTAACTCATCATATACATCTTTTTCGTCAAAAGATATATCAATATCTCTTTTAACATTCTTAAATCTATTACCATCTACTGGTTTTGTTTCTACTTCTTCTGTATGAAAAACCTTTTCTTCTTTTTTAGGTTCTTCTCCTACATCTTTTTCTGTATAAACAGGCATCATTTCATCGTCTTCTTCTTCTTCGAATAAAATGTCTTTTAATTTACCGAATAGTCCCATTTATAACACCACCTTTAATCAATTAAATCATTATCATGTACTTCTTCGTCATCTTCCTCATACACATTTTCTTCTACAGCTTGTAAATACTCACTTTCTGTTGAAGATGTCGTCTCAAATATATTAAAATTCGATTCATTAAATTGAGATATGTTCTCATCTAATAATTTTCCTAATATATTATCATCAAATTTAATAGAAGTTAAAACTGACATACAATTAGCTACTGTAACGTTAATATCACTCAACTTAACTATTACTTCTATTTTAGCATAATTATACATAATTTCAATAAAATACTTATCTTTGTCAAGCTTATTAATTTCCAAATAACCATACATATCTTTATATACAATTTCTTTAGAATAATAGGCTTTATCACTAACTTTATATGTGTCAATAACTTTATTATAATAACTAACCGCATCCACATATAAATAATATGTATAATGTCTACTAGCTAATACTTCATTATAAGGTGTATTATCTATACAATCTATTCCTTTTGGTACATTGTATTTATACCCTTGTCTAAACTTATTATAAACTTTAACTGTCCTAGCAGTTCCATTAGACAATATTTTATCTAAACTCATATTATTTATATTAGAACATCCTGTTAACATTACCAAACATATAAACATAGTAAGTAATATAAATTTTTTCTTCATAATACCTCCTAGTTCTTAACAAGAATATTATATCATATTATCAAAGTAAAATATCATTTTTTTCTTGCTACCAAATAATTAATCTTTATTCCTTGACTAACAAATTTGGCTTCATACTCCGTCATTGAATTTTCTCTTGAAGAACTATGTAAATCTAAGCAAATATCTTCAATTACATATCCATAAGTACTAAGATTAACTATACTACTTTCAAACAAACCAACATTATCAGTTTTTTGAATTATTACTTTATCTTTTTTAAATAACTCATCATATATTTCTAAAAACACATGAGATGTCAATCTTCTCTTAGCATGTCTCTTCTTTGGCCAAGGATCAGAAAAGTTTAAATAAATAGTATCTATCTCATGATCAAATACATCACCAAGACCTAAGGCATCTATACATATTAATCTAACATTTGGTAGATCCAAATTATCAAGTTTTTCAATTGCTCTACACATGACACTTTCATATCTTTCAATACCAATAAAATTAATATCTGGATTTTTTTGAGCCATATCTATTATAAAATTACCTTTTCCCATTCCTATTTCAATATGAATCGGATTATCATTTCCAAAAATCTCTTTATACTTGCCTTTATGACTTTCCGGCTTATTAATAGTATATTTACTATTGTTTACTATTTCCAATGCATTCTTTACATTTCTAAGACGCATAGTTCCACCACCAATTCAAGAATTATTATAACATTTTTATAGAATATTTAATAATTAACTTGTATAATTCTTATAGGGAGGGTTTTTCTATGAAAAGAATAAAAACATATATCATTTCCATCATCCTAACGTTAATTATTTTTTTAGGAGCCCTATACTTTAATAAAATATATCCGTTTGGTAATTACGATTTCGCAAGACTAGATGGATATTTCCAATACAAACCATTTCTTTTTTACTTTATAACTAGTTTAAAAACTGGTACTTTAACTAACTATAGTTTTTTAAGTGTTTTAGGAAATCCTACCATTTTTTTATTCATTTATTATTTAGCAAGTCCTATAAACTTAATTGCTTTATTATTTAACAATCCAAATAGTATGTTTTTTAGTGTTATTTTAACCAAAATACTACTATCAAACATAACAGCTAATTATTATTTTTATAAAAAAACTAACAACGAAACAATAACAATAATTAGCAGTCTTTGTTATACATTTTGTGGATGGTTAATAGCATATTATTTTTCTAATATGTGGTTAGATGCCTTTATAATGCTTCCACTATTCCAACTTGGTTTAGAAGAATTAATTAATAATAAAAAATATCTTTTATATATTATTTCTCTTTCATATATAATGTTTACTAATTTCTACATGGCTTTCACAATCTGTCTTTACACTCTTGTCTATTACATAGCTACTAAAATAATAAAAAAAGAAAAATATAGTGAAAAAATTAAAAACTTTGATTTAATATTTATCTCTACAATTGTCACATGTCTTATATCGTCTTTTATAATATATGCAACATATTCAACATTCTTAAAAATGGGTATTATTGTTAATGAAGTTGGATATGCCAGTTCTTATGTAAAACTAGCCGATCTAGTAAAATCATTATTGACAGGTGTCACAAACATTAATCCTGGAGAAGATACATATGGCTTCCCAAATCTTTCAAGTAGTATTATTGTAACAATCAGTTTATTTTATTTCTTTATTAACAAGAAAATCCCTAAAGGTGAGAAAATAAGAAATCTCATATACTTAATATTAATAGTTATTCTTATAAAATCTGATTATTTAAATTACTTAGCAAATTGTTTTCATACACCGGTAGGTTTTTCATATAGGTATTCTTTTATAATTTCTTTCTATTTTTTAAGAATACTAATTAGAAACTTCCAAACTTTTGAAAACAAATTTGATAAAAGAATATATATTATAATTCTATTGTTATTAATAATAACTATCCTAGAATACCATTTCAATGGTTTATATAATGAATTAGTTGCATTTAATGTTTGTATGTTACTATCTTATGCAATCTATATGTTTTTCTATACACCAAAAAAATACTACAACGCATTTTTAATAATACTTGTTACCGCTGAATTAACTATGTCAGCAATTCCTAATCTATCAACAACTAAAGATTTAGAGACATATGACATTCAAGATTATAAAGCATATAAAGAAAGAATTGACGATAGAAAAACTAATATCTCTGACAGTATTAATTTAAACTATTATAACAATCAAAGTAATATTAGTAATTTCTCATCTATGCAATATGGTAGTGTTATGAAAACATTAACTGAACTAGGTTGTCCTTCTGATTATAGAGCAACCATCTATACTTGTAATAACACTGACTTATTCAATATGTTATTCAATGTTAAAAATGATTACTACCTAGAAAAAATATATGCAACAAAATATAGTGAAGAACTAGAATACGAATACACTGATACCGATATGCACGAATTTCAAAATAAACTAGCTGAGCTACTTACAGGTATTGATGGAATTCTAATTGAAGAAAAAATACCAAGAGAAAAAATAGATAATTATTATCAATATACAATAAAAAACAATAAGAAATACTATATTCAAAAAAACTTCAATATTAAACGAATAGAAACCAAAAATGAAATATATACAAATCCTAAACAATATAACAATCAAATAGAAGATAAAAATCTCAATGAATTCATGCAAATAACAACTGAATTATCTAAAGGAGACAC
>JAEEGJ010027567.1_pt1 | contig 11396 bp, 5 predicted proteins | sample 8958761 | NCBI WGS metagenome assembly JAEEGJ01 (sample SAMN16246546, study PRJNA631951) | gut metagenome | biome: gut microbiome; feature: rumen; material: RS-attached | host: Bos | place: Iran: Karaj | collected 2018-10
CGGGATTAACTCAGTGGTAGAGTGTCACCTTGCCAAGGTGAAAGTCGCGAGTCCGAATCTCGTATCCCGCTCCACCTTTTCCCCGAAGGCATTATGCCGTCGGGGATTTTTGTTATACGGGCGGAGGATTCTCCAATGGAAAGCAAATGGAGCATCTATTACTCTAATACCATATCGCCTGCTAACCTGAAGAGCGATTACACTCTCTACGGCAGGCTTATGCGTGTCTGCGGTATCTACCAGAACAGGACCGCCTGTGAATACATGGGCTCGAAAATGAGCTATGCCTCTCTTGCCAAAAACGTTAACCGCACAGCAGTCATGTGGAGAAAACTCGGTGTCTCCATGGGTGACCGGGTCCTTTTGTGCATGGGCGAGTGCCCCGACATAATTCTTTCTGTCTATGCCCTGGACAGTCTGGGGGCAGCTTCGGTCCTCATGATCCCTAACAGCAGTTCCGAGCATTTTGAGGAGATAGCTAACGACAGCGGCGCAAAATACTGTCTTATGTCGTTCAATCAATATGAGAATTACGCCGGATCGATAGCGAAGACCAAGATAAAAACGGTCATTCTCGGCAAGTACTCCGATTACATTACCGGCATTTCCAAAAACATGTTCAGGTTCTATCCGCTGTCTACCTACGATGCCGTTGTTCCGGCCTTCAAGAACAGGGATAAGGCTGAAGCTAAGATCGTAACGTGGCGTGAAGCCATGACGGAAAGCGAGAACGAAGGCGAATTCAGACCTGACAACAATTACAAACGTGTCTGCGTAATGCTCGAGACCGACAACGCTTCGGACGGCGGCGTGACATGCGCTTACAGTGCCGGAGCGCTCAACACCTCGGCCAATATCGCGATGTTCCTCGAGAAAGAGTCCGATTCAAGGCTTTCGCGGCCTTCGAGAGTGCTGTGCCTGAACGAGATATGCTTTGCGTTCGGTTTCAGCGTGGGCATGAACGATGTCCTGCTTTCGGGACAGACACTTATAATCTTCGCCTGGTTCGATGCGGAATGGACTTCTTTCCCGATAATGAGATACCGTCCCGACACGATAATCGGGTACAACGGCACTGTCGCCAGGCTCAACGAGAACGGTATCAACAGGAACGTAATGAGATCCGTTTCGATGATCGTATGCGGAAGCGGACTTTTGACGAGTACCCAAAAATCGGCTTTGTTCAACAAGTCCGGAAAGAATGAGGATGAACTCCGGATATGTTCTGTAACCGGCTGCGATGAGACGCTGGCTTTTGCTTATACTCCCAAAGGAACGACAAGCGACAGGATGATCGGCATTCCGATGCCGGGCGTTTTCATGAAGATAGCGGACAGTGAGACCGGAGAGGATATGCCTCAGGGAAGGACAGGCGAGATAGCGGTCTGTTCGCCTGTCAGCTGTCTGGGACTGGTGAAGGATGAGAAAACTGTGCCCGGCGCTTTAAGACATCTGCCTGACGGAAGAGACTGGTTCTTTACGGGCATGATAGGCAAGATGGATGAGAAAGGATTCTTCTCGCTGATAAGCCGGCCCGGAAGTGTTTATAAGATCAACAGTTTCCCTGTTTATCCGACACAGGTGGACAGGGTTATCTCCATGGTTGCAGGCGTTGTTGATGCCGCTTCGGTCGTTGTTGAGGATGTATCCGGTCCTAAGCTCGTTGCGGCTGTCGTTCCGGCAGAGCAGCTCCTTTTTGACAATGATCTTCTTGCGGATCTTAAGCAGAGGATAACGGACGAGTGCCTTATGATGCTCCATGAGGCAATGTGCCCTTCGAAAGTGGAGTTCTTTATAAATCTGCCCAAGGATTCGGCCGGAAACAAGGATTATGACGCGCTTTTGGAAAGACTTGAAAGCGGCCGGGGTTTTGCGGGGAATTAATTGCACAAATGTGGTATTATCTTCACTTGAAATAAAAATTCAACGGAATAAGGTTTTTGAGAGGTAATCAATATGAAGCATTATGCCAGAAAGTTACTTTGCCTTCTTTTAGCGGTATCCATGATGATCTCGCTGCAGGGTTGTTCAGCACTCAAAGAGATGCTGGCAGAGCCCACCGAGCGCCATTATGCGGGTGACCATAAGCCCGAATGGGGCGAAGAACCTACCGAGACCGAAGAGACAGAGCCTACTGAGACCGATGAGACAGAACCCACCGAGACCGAAGAGACGGAAGCTTCAAAGAAGCCCGCTCCTACAAAGGCTCCTGATGACGGCAAGTATATCAACACTTCCAGGGAACTGACCTATCCTGATCACGTTGCTTCATTTGATGAGGTCCATCCCAAGCACAAACCCGGCAGCCTCAAAGGACAGGATGCCGTAAACAGGCTCAATGAAGTCGAGCATGTAATACTTAAGAATGCCGTCAGCTGTTATGTTGATGCCGATATCCTTTTCGAGAATCCCGAGAAGGTCGGAATTACGGGCATCGATCCCACTAAGGCCTGGGGCGATGTGACAACGCCTGCATCCAAGTATCCGGAGAAGAAGGCGTTCTATGAGAAGCAGAGAGATCTCCTTCTTGAGATCGATTTTGAGACCCTTTCAGTTGATGACAGGATCTGCTTCGACAAGCTCCTTTACGATATTGAAGAAGATATCTACGCTTATTCTTATACGGCATTCGAGTACTACACCATGATCTTTAATTCTCTGGTAGGTCCCCAGAGCGAAGTCCTTTTCCTTCTTGATGTTTTCACATTCGAGAACCTTAAGGATGCAGAAAATTATATCCTCGTACTCAAGGACATCGACAGGTATTACGACCAGATGTGCGAATATGAGGAGACAAGGGCTAAGTACGGATTTGCTTCCTCTCCCGAGAGCTATGAAGCTGCAGCCGTTACGTTCGACAATCTTGTTCAGCAGAAGGATGACTGCTTCCTTTACCAGTCTTTCGAGGAAAGGCTCGACAAGATAAAGGGTCTGTCATCTTCCGACCGTGCACGCCTTATCAGGGAGAACGAGGATGCGATGAAGAATATCGTATTCCCCGAATTCGAAGAATGTGCCAAGCGTATGCGCGCCCTCAAGTCTGCAGGCGGCAGGGATGCAGGCCTCACCGAATACAGGGGAGGAGAAGCATATTACGCCATCCTTAACAGAACTCAGACTAATAACGGCGCTACCGTCGATGAGACTATCAAGCTCCTTGACAAGGAGATCAAGAAGGTCGAAAAGGAGATGTCGGAACTCATGTCCCGCAGATCCGAATGGAAGGACGAGTATAATGCACGCGCTTATTCCAAGGGATCAGTCGATAAGAATCTCGATTTCTTAAGGGAAGCCGTAAAGCCCGATTTCCCGAAGATCCCGTCGCACGAGTACTATCTCATGGAAGTTCCGAAGGTATTCCAGGAGAGCTTCTCGCCCGCGGCTTATCTGGGATTCCATCTTGATAACTTCAATTCGAATGTCATCATCGTAAATAACAGGAGCGTAGATAAGAATTTCGGCATAACCTGCGCACACGAGGGATACCCGGGACACATGTTCCAGTCACTTTATACGCGCAGCAAGACAAAACACGTCTATATGTATGTTTCCGGATCCACAGGATACAAGGAAGGCTGGGCTACGTACACTGAGTACTACTCTATGAAGTATTTCAGCGGCAACGGCGAATCTGATGCGGTCAAGTACGCAAGAGCAGATGACAAGCTGTCTCTGCTTCTTTCCACAAGGGTTGACTACGGCATTCACTATGAGGGCTGGTCGTTGGAAGAGAGCGTAAGCTATCTGAACGGACACGGTTTCTTTGTTACGAAGTCAAGCTTCTCCAAGTTCTACACGCTGCTCGTGACCGATCCCTGCTATTATGCCAAGTACGGCATGGGTTATGTGTGGACGCAGAACACGATGGATAACATGAGGAAGCAGTTCCCCAAAGCTACGGACAAGCAGATCCACACGGCATACCTCGATTCGCTGACGGGAACGTTCGAGCAGATCGAAGAGAACATGAAAAAGCTTCTCAAATAGCAAGAAATGATGAAGGGATGTCTCGAAAATGAGGCATCCCTTATTACAATTAGAAGAAAAAAATCAAAAAAACTTTGTCACACGGGCCGTTGTGCTATAATTATCCTGAATATTTATATGGAGGATTGGCTTAATGGCTACCCTGACAAGGCTTGCAACAACGCTGACGGCGAGATTTTACCCGTCGCAGTCCTTAACAGATGCCTTTTATCTTGACGGAAGACTCTGCGGCAAAAGAGAGACACGTTCCGCTGATATTACGATAGACAAAGACGAAAGAGGTTTTTTCCTTTCTGTTTTCACACACCCGACGATCCAGGGCTTTGAGCCCGGTTCGCTCCCTCCGTTCGAACCCCAGCTCAGAGAACTTTGCAATGACGTAAAGAACGGTCACAAAGAGATTGACGGCATGATCGAGAAGTTCCTTTCGACCGCCGTAGAAGTTGCGGGAGCTCTTAAGCTTACTGACAACCAGACAAGAAACCCTTATTTCTCAGGCGTTATCGTCAGAGATTCCGAGGCGTTCGCCGTTACGATCGGCAACGGTCTCGCTTTCCTTTACAGGGACGACACGGTATTCCCCCTTACTGACGCGGGGATCCCGATGGAACCGATCGACGCGTACGGCAACAGGGTCGGAGACTTCCAGTACTACTGCTCTTCCAAGACCGCCAACGCGCTCTGGTCCAACTTCTTCACACTGACACCCAACGACTGCATCATCCTCTGCAACAAGGCTGTTTACGACGCGCTCGGACAGCGCGAGATCCTCAGGATCCTCACGGATGCCGAGGACCAGTGCGATGCTGCAGGCCTTATCCTTACACAGGCTTCTGCAAGGATGCCCAATACTCCTATGCAGATTTCCATCTCGTTCGTTGAGAGCGTTTCCAAGGAAGAGAAGCGCGGACTTTTCGGACGCAGAAAGAAGGAGAAGTCTTACGAGGACGAGCCTCATGAGATCACAGAATCCACCGTTGAAGGCGGTGAGGTAGGTGCAGCCGCAAAAGCAATCGCTGACGCGGGCTTCGTTAACCTCGATCCTGAGCCGGAAGTAGCTGCTGCTACTGTCGCTGCCGAGGCAGGACTTGACGGCAAGCCTTCTGATGGTCCGATCGTTTTCGGCGAGAATGCCGGTGAAGCTGCTCCTGCCGCTAAGACAGATGCGCTTCTCGAATTCCCCGACAAGAATGAACCCGCAAAGGAAGCATCAGCCGAGGAAGTCTTAAAGAACATCTTCGGAGAGATGAAGGAATCCGCAAAGAGCGATGCCGATGCCGCACAGGCTGCGGCTGAAGCTGCAAAGACCGAGTCGGCTCCCGGTTCCACTATCTCTTTCGATTTCGCTATGCCTTCGGCTCCTGCCGCTCCGGCAGCTGCGCCCGTGGTACCCGCAGCTCCGGTCATCCCGGCAGCACCTGTCGTACCTGAGGTACCCGCCGTCGACATTCCTTCGTCACCTTTTGTAGCCAAGGTCGGAGAGCACCCGGAAGAAGCTGCTAAAGCTGCTGAGGCTGTTCCCGCAAAGATGAAGACGGTTTCGAGCATCGAGTACGTCCCCGATGTTGACGATGAGCCTACCAAGCCTGTTGATGACATAACCGCTGTACTGCATCAGTCTGAGAACGGCGCAGCTATCGCAGGCGCAGTTGCAGGCCTTGCAGGCACCGCTCCGGAAGCAAAGCCTGCCGAGCCGGCAGCTTCCGTTTTCCCGGATCTGTCTACTCCTTTCAATCCGACAGCTGCTGCTGCACCCGCAGCAAGTGCTGAGCCCGCTGCACCCGCTGTAACAAGTGCTCCTGCAGAGATCGTATTTACGGCAGGCAACGGCGGCAATATCCTCCAGCCTGCAGGCGAGCCTTTTGATCCGTATGGCAAGGCTTCTTCAGATGAACTGAAGAATGCACCTCCGCTTGTATTCGGAGATGATCTCTCTGCAGCGGACAAGCCGGTACAGACAGAACCCGAGGGCGCACAGTCTATTCCGGTTCCGGATTTCGAGCTTAATGAAAAGAAGCCCGAGCTCAAGGAAGAAGACAAGCTTTCCGTTGATTTCCCCGAGACGGAAACACCTGCGGCACCCGCAGCACCCGCAGCACCTGCTGTTCCTGAAGTCCCGGTCGAAACGGTAGTGGAAGAGCAGCTTCCCGAATCAGAGAACCTTACCAGCGCGCCTCAGGCCGCTACACCTACTCCGGTTACATTTGTGGCTCCTGCTCCGGCACCCGCACCTGTACAGCAGAGCGCTCCGGTACCTGAACCCGCACCTGCACCTGCTGAAAGCAATGAAGACGATATAATCCTTCCTTTCGGCAATATGGTTACCACTGTCGATCTCGGTGAGAAGCAGAAGAGTGACGATATTCCCCAGATGCCCCTGTATGACGGCGGCAATTTCGATACACCCGTCAATGCGGTAGGTTCGGAAGAGAAGATCAACCAGCCTGCAAATGACGTTTCCGCTTATGGCGATTACGGCGCACAGGATGTTGCTCCTGACATTGCTGCCGCAGCTCCCCCGTACCAGCCCTACGGCGGAGAGGCTTTCCCTACAAGCGATCAGGCTAACTATGGCACTTACAATACGCAACAGACTGCATATGGACAGGGAGGTGTTCCGATGAGTGATAACAACGGTTTTGCAGGCGGCTATGGAAATGGTCAGCAGAACGGTGGTTCTTACGATCCGAATATGAACTACGGAGCTCAGGGTCAGCAGGGATATCAGGATCCTTACGGATACGGCCAGGGTTATCAGAATCAGGATTATCAGAACCAGGGCTATGATGCACAGGGTTATCAGCCGGGATACCAGAGCCAGCAGGGTTATGATACTCAGGGATATCAGCCCGGTTATCAGGGCCAGGGCCAGCAGGGATACCAGCCCGGTTATCAGAGCCAGCAGGGCTATGAGCCTCAGGGATATCAGCAGGGCTACGATGCACAGGGTTATCAGGACCAGGGCTATCAGGCTCAGGGATACCAGGATCAGCAGGATTATTCGGGCCAGGCATTCGGAACACCCGGCCAGGAACAGGCAGCTTCCGCTTCCTCTTCCGCATCACTTGATGATGAATGGTTCAACAACATCCTTGGTGTTGACGGTGCCGGTGAAGTAGTTGACGACGGCGGCCAGTTCGGTTTCTCCGCACCTCAGGCACCCGCTCCCCAGCAGGCAGCTCCTTCCGCACGTCAGCAGGCTCAGTACGGCAATCCCGGACAGAATTCCTACAGACCCGCAGGCACAGGTCCGAGCAGCGTAGGCGGCAGACCTGCAGGCGCCCGCAAGTCACCTGTAGTCGGCGGCAGCGGCAGAAGCGGCGGCGGTGGAAGAAAGATGAAACTCAACCGCAACGGATATATGTTCCTTGCGTTCGTGGCTATCCTTATCATCTGCATCATAATCGTTATCGCTCTTATCGCAAGAGGATGCAGCAAGAAGCCTGCAGAGACCACGGTACCTACATTTGAGACTTCGGATTTCGTGCCTACAACAGAATCAACGAAGGCGACGATCGAAGACAAGTCGGCTCCTATCGGTTACTTCGTATTCTCTGACAGCGTCGGATTCAGGACATGGTGGGATCTCTTCCATTATGTTTACAAGATCGACCTCGACAACGAGCAGGATCCCCGTATCCAGACCATCATCAAGTATAATGCTCAGGATCCTGCAACTTATACTCCTCACAGCGGCGACAGACTGCTCCTGCCTCCTCTCGGAGTTATTGCCGGAACGATCCCCGTAACGTTCAAACCGGGCGGAACCCAGAACACTGAAGCGGCTGCCGGCGCAGATACAGGTGCAGGTGAGACCACTCAGGCTACCGATGGATCGATCAAGATCAACTGAAGCGAAAATCATTAGAGCAACATATGCCCTCCGTCTCCAAAAATCGGGCCGGAGGGCATTCTTTTTTGTATATTCCCACCATCCTTTTTAACTACAAAAAGATATCCTGCAAGTATATAATGCAAGTGCTTTAAAATATGTGGAAACGAGGAAGTAATCCCATGCACAAGAAACTCTTCATACCCGGCCCTACGGAAGTGTATCCGGATGTTCTTGAGAAGATGGCCACACCCATGATCGGCCACAGGACCAAGGACGCTTCAGCCCTTCAGGAAGCTATCTCAAAGAAGCTTCAGAAAGTCATGATGACTGAGAACACCATCGTTCTTTCAACATCATCAGGAAGCGGTCTGATGGAAGGCGCCGTAAGGAGTTTTACCAAGACACGCGCTGCAGTTTTCTCTATCGGAGCATTCGGTAAGAGATGGCACAAGATGTGTACATCAAACGGCATTGCTGCAGATCTTTTCGAGTCAGAGCTCGGACAGATCACAACACCCGAGATGCTCGAAGCAGCTCTTTCCACAGGTAAGTATGATCTTATCACCATCACACAGAACGAGACCTCCACAGGTATCCATAATCCTATGGCAAGGCTCGCTGAAGTCTATAAGAAATATCCGGATGTCATCGTCTGCGTTGACGCTGTCTCTTCAATGGCAGGAGATCTTATCCCTGTTGATGAGCTCGGTATCGACGTCTGCATCACATCCACACAGAAGTGTTTGGGCCTGCCTCCGGGAATGGCTATCGCTTCCGTTTCCGAGAAGGCAATCAAGAAGGCTGAGACAGTAGAGAACAGAGGTCTCTATTTCGACTATCTCGAACTCGTTAAGTTCGTTAAGGAGAAGCCTTACCAGTATCCTTCAACACCTTCCGAGTCCCACATGTTCGCTCTTGATTACCAGCTCGACAAGATCCTTGAAGAAGGCATCGAGAACCGTTATAAGCGTCACTGCGAGATGGCTAAGCTCGCTCAGGACTGGGCAAGGGAGCACTGTGAGCTCTACAGCGATCCGGATAACCTTTCCGTTACCGTAACATGTGTCAAGAACACGACCGGAAAGCCTTTCTCCGAGATCAGCAAGGCAATGGGCGAGAGGGGATACCTCATGAGCAACGGTTACGGCCCGCTCAAGGACGTCACATTCAGAATCGCTCACATGGGTGACCTTTCAATTGAAGAACTTCAGCAGTATCTCAATGATCTGACCGAAGTTATTGAAGCTTAAAATATAAATCGAAATATACAGAGAGGAAGATAATCATGAAGATCCTGATCACAGAAAGCATTGCCGAAGAGTCTGTACAGTATTTGAGAGCACAGGGATATGAGGTAGAGGAATACCTCGGCCATTCCCAGGAAGAGATCGAAAAGTACATCAAAGGTTTTGATGCGATCATCGTAAGATCCGCAACCAAGATCAACGAGGCCCTCCTGAACAACGCTGATTGTCTCAAGGCAGTCGGCAGAGCAGGAACGGGAATCGACAACATCGACGTAAATGCATGCACAGAGCACGGCGTTATTGCTCTTAACACTCCTACAGCCAACAACATGGCAGCAGGCGAGCTCGCAGTCGGTCATGCATTCTCCATCTTCCGTAATCTCTGCACAGCTAATGAAGGCGTTCACAACGGCGACTTCAGACGCGGAAACTGGGTTGGCGTTGAGCTCGAAGGCAAGACAGCCGGCGTTATCGGTCTCGGCCGTATCGGTTCCATCGTATCCAGAAAGCTCAAGGGCGTCGGCATGAACGTCGTTGCTTACGATCCTTATGTTCCTCAGGAGAAGTTTGACAAGCTCGGAGTAACAAGATGCAAGACTCTTGATGATCTCCTTCCCATCTGCGACCTCATCACACTCCACACACCTAAGACAAAAGAGACATACGGCATCCTTTCCAGGGAGCAGCTCTATAAGTGCAAGAGAGGTGTCAGGATCGTTAATGCTGCAAGAGGCGGTCTCGTAAACGAGCAGGATCTCGCTGACGCACTGGCTGAAGGCCAGGTTGCCGCAGCAGCTATCGATGTTTTCGATAAGGAGCCTTCTTACAATAAGGCACCCGGCGAGCAGGAGTACGACAACGTTCTTCTCCACGCTCCTCACTGCTACATCACACCTCACCTCGGAGCTTCCACTGTTGAGGCTACCGCAAAGGTCGGTCAGGGTATCGTTGAGCTCATCGACGGCGCACTCAAGGGCGAGCTCGTTGCAGCTATCAACATGCCCCAGTTCTCCGGCAATATGGATGACATCAAGCCTTACTGCTCACTCGCGCAGAAGATCGGCCTTATGTATTTCCAGGCTGAAGCTACTCCGATCAAGAGAGTTGAAGTACGTTACAGAGGCGAGCTCGCAGAGAGCACAGGCACAGGCATCATCACACTCTCCCTCATGATGGGTCTGCTCAAGGGTATGGGCAACGATCACGTATCTTACGTTAACGCAAAAGAGTGCATGGACGAGTGCGGTATCGAAGTTATCGAGACAAAGACAGAGACCATCCAGAGATACAACAATCTCATCAACGTCAAGTTCTGCACAGAGGACGGACGTGAGCTCAAGATCAACGGTACAGTATTCGGACCTGACACGGAAGTAATCGTATCCTTCTTCGGTTACGAGATGAACTGCCCGCTGTCTTCCACGGTTCTCGCTATCAAGAACAACGACGTTCCGGGCGTTATCGGACGCATCACCACTATCCTCGGCAAGCACAACATCAACATTGCTTCACTGCACTGGGGAAGAAAGAACCAGGACGGTTCTGACAACCCTCACGCTCAGGCTTTCGTTGCGATCGAGCAGCCTGTATCCAAGAAGATCCTTGATGAGCTTGCATCAGCGGAAGGAGTACTGAGAGTATCTCTCCTCGAGCTCGAGTAATACCGGGATAACAACAGATAACTAACAATTAGACCGCAGGGGTTTGTCAGGTGAAATACCATTTCGTATACACAAAAGGCTGGCTTGGAAATCCCTGCGGTCTTGTTTTGTTCAAAAACAGATACCATCTGTTTTTCCAGTGCAACCCCTTGAGCAGAAGATTCGGTCCGATGCACTGGGGACATGCGGTATCAGACGATCTGATCAACTGGGAAGATCTGCCTTTGGCAATCGCTCCAGAAATGCCCTACGAGAACGGGAGCGGCTGTATGTCAGGTTCAGCGATAGAAGCGCAGGGCAGGATATGGATCTTCTATAACTCGGTCTCTTCTTCTGAAGAGACGGTATCGGTTGCGTGGTCTGAAGACGGTATAAATTTCATTAAGGCTGATACGAACCCGGTGATAAGAGCGCCCTTTGAAGGCTCGTCCGTAAAGCTGCGTGATCCCTTTGTGTTCAGATACGGCGGATCTTACAGGATGGTTGTGGGAGCGGGCTCTTCCAACATAGCCAAGGTGCTTTTATATTCATCCGAAGATCTGGTCTCGTGGGATTACAGGGGCGAGCTGCTCTCCGAGGCGAAATATGGAAGCGTCATTGAGACTCCCGAGCTTTTCGAGACTGACGGAAGATGGGTCTTCATGATACAGTCCGAAAAGCATATGC
>JAEEGJ010027569.1_pt1 | contig 11396 bp, 9 predicted proteins | sample 8958761 | NCBI WGS metagenome assembly JAEEGJ01 (sample SAMN16246546, study PRJNA631951) | gut metagenome | biome: gut microbiome; feature: rumen; material: RS-attached | host: Bos | place: Iran: Karaj | collected 2018-10
CATAATATTTTACACTATCATTTCTGAAAAAGCGTGAAAAAAGGCGAAAACGTAAGAAAAACGGCTAAACTTAGCCGTTTTTCAAATGCGATCCATTTCGGACACGCGTTATGTGGTGTGCGGTCGGTTTAGATCTCTCACGGATAAAACGCGACCTTTTTCCAACTTTCAGCCGTTACCGTACAGCATTAATAAACCTGGCGAACAAGCTTAATAGATGCAATCCTTGATTGCTTCATTTGGTTTATGTTCATCATCTGGTCGTGCTCCCATTTTCAAAACCACCACATACGCGTGAATCGTCCTTTTTTTATCCTTTCGGTTTACGAATCCGGGACCGCCGGAGTGAAACGAAGCAGACAGCCGCAGCGATCCCGGCGAAAAGCAGGTGTACGGCGGTTGTCAATATTATCCCGGTTACCGGTTTATCCTGTAAAAATCCTGATACAATCGACGCGGGATGAGAAAGTGAAGTAAATCCGACGGCGGGATCGAGCTTCGCCGAAAGGAACTCCGACAGGGCGAAAAGCGTTGCCGAAAGAGTAAGAGAGAGCAGGTATTTTTTGAAAACGTATGAAATAACGCAGACAAAAACAGCGGATAACAGCCCGAAAACCGCGGACAGCGCGAGATCCGCCGCTATCCATCCCCCGACGGTCGCTCCGGTGGAGAAGCGCGAAAAATCTCTCAACGCACAAAGCGTGGCGCTTCGGGATGGGAAAAGGTACAAATGCCGCAGGACAGTCAGCCGTACGATTCTGAACGAAACCGCTACTGCGGCGCCGAAGGCGGAGCCGGCTGCAAGCTTGAGCGCCGCAGCCTTTTTCCTTCCGTGACGTGACGCCGAGAGGATGCGCGAAAAACCGCCGTTTTCACCAGAATACTCTACCGCCCAGACGTTCGACAGCAATATGCATATTACCGCGGCGGCAAAAAAATCGGTTCCGCCGCCCGCGTAAATCCCGATACCTGTGTCGTAGACCGGAGCGATATCAACTCCGCGTTCCAAAGACTGAAGACGGGTGTACGCGAGGTACTTCTCGACTTTTGAGAAGACGGCGTCCTCCGCTTTCGCGTCGTAATAAGCGTTAAGGGCCCTCGTGTATTCGTCTCTCGTGATCTCACCCGATTCAAATCTTTCGGCAACTTCGTCGAATCCCGACAGTGCGAAATCGATCCGCGCCCTTTCGCCGACGGCATAATCCACCCTTTCATCCGCGTCAAGTCCGCTCAGCTGTTCAACGTAGGTATAATACAGCGCCTCGTCGTAGCGGCTCATGCTGCCGGACGTCGAAAAAACGACCGCGGCGCTCGCCGCAAGACAGACGACAAGGATCGCGAGCGTAACCGAAACCGGTGTCTTTACCGTTTCGTAAGCGCCGGGACGCAGAGCGTGCGTCCTGATTTCAGCCGTTCCGCCGACAGCGTCCTTTTTCTTTTCACGCCGGACTTTTACCGACGGAAGAGCGAAGGGGAAAGCGTAAATGACAATCGACGCCGCGGCGAGCAGAACAATCTCGCATATCCCTAAGAGTACCGCAAGCGGCAAAAGTCCGACGGGATTGTCAAGCAGATTCACAAAACGCGGAAGTTTCGAGATCCCGTTTCCATCGGCGAGCGCGGCGGGGTTGAAAAACACTCCAGCGGGAACCGCGGCGCTTTGTTTTCCGTAAAATGCGGCAAAAAGAAGGGCGGTCATCGCCGATCCCACCGGAACCGAAAAAAGATAAGCCGGGAACAGGCAGCATAAAAGCGAGCAGATAAAAGCGAAAACGCAGGCAGACAGCGCTGAGAGGAGCGAACGGATGACTGCAAACAACGCAAGAGAGCAAAGAATCGGAACGAATTCGTATCCGGGAAGCGCCTGTACGGGAGCCGTCGGGTCGGACAGACCGCAAACGGCGCACGTCGCGGCAAGCGACGTCGCGTTGATCGCCAGCGATCCCGCGAAAACGACGGAGGCGAGTGCGGCCGATTTGGCGACTCCCGCTGAAGCTCTGCCGCGTTTTGCCGTTCTCGTTATACTGTCGTATCCTGCCGCCCGGTCGTTGACGAAGACGAATGAAGCCGAAAAGACGGCGAGGATCATAACCGGTACGATCAGATATTCGTTTCCGAAGAACGCTCCCCACCCGTAAACGTAACCCGAGCCGGTATTTACACGTCCGCTGACGCGCAGAAAAGCCTCTTTGTACTTTTCCTCCGAACGGACGGTGAATCCGTCGGGATCGAAACCCATCGCTGCAAGATCCTCAGCCCGCCGTCCGGCGTCGTTCGCCCGGCGCAGCGCGAGGGTTTCATGCCCCGCCAGAGCTTTCGCGCGCTCCGCCGCCCGGGAAAGGATTATATAATCGTCGGTTCGGTCGGACCAGGTTTTCGGAACTGCCGGATCTTCCGTGTCGCCGCTTATAAGTGAAACGAGAGAGGCAAGATATTCTTCTGCCGCTTCAGTGTCCGAAACGTATTCTTCGAACGCGCGCGCCTCTGCTCTTCCGTCTGATTCTCCCCGCGCCGCGATAACCGAAACAAGTGCCGAAACCGAAATAACGGCGGCGATAAGGATCGCCGCCGGAATTGAAGAAAAATACTTTTTCAGTTCGGCGCGTATAAGTTTCATGATATCAGTTGATCGAATCGCTCTTTACGACGATTGACGGGCGCACGCCGTAAAGGCAGCTGTAATCGTTTCCGGCTCCCCATCCGAGAAACCCGTGCGGATAGCGGAGCGAGTCGTTCGTCAGATTGTTTTTTTCCTGCCGCAACCACCACCAGCAGTACCAGTCGTCGCCGCGGTTGTTGTCCAGCCGGAGTCCGCGCGAAAGCGCGTATTCAGTGGCTTCTGCAAAGCATAGCTCCTTACGGCGCGCGTCAAGAAGCGTTTTCTTTTCAGATGTGCTGATGAGAGATACGTAATCGGTCACCGAAATATCGTCGAAGGTGCGCGGCAGGATCTGCGCTCTTTCGGCATCAGTGAAAGCGGTGCGGTAAAAATCCCCGTTCAGCCATCCTCGGAGTGCGCAGTCGGACCACGCCGGACTTGTCTTTCTTTCCGAAAGCGGAACCGGATCGTAGGGCTGAGCGTCCAGCACCTTCAGCGAAAGAAGCAAAAAGGCGTCTCCGGTTTTGTCGAGTATCACCCATTCGACGGGTTCCGGGCCGTTTGTCGGATCGTTGTCCTGTTCGAATCTGCCGAATGTTATCACGGCGTCTGGATCGAATTGAAGCCAGACCGCCTTGAGATACAGGTCGTTTTCGAAAGTGACGTCCTTTGCCGCGAAGACGGTTTCGCGATCGAGTTCCGTCCAGCCGATGAACCAGTATCCTTCTTTTTCGGGTTCAGGTATCGCGATATTTTCACCGTAGGTCGCGACGACGGTATCTTCCGCTATCGTTCCTCCGTCCGGGTCAAGAAAAATGCTGACCGACCGCGGCTGCCAGTCGGCGATCAGAACAGTGTTTTTTGAAATCTCATCCGCTTCAAAATCCCAGTATTTCTTTTCGCCGTCAGGACCGGTATAATACCAGCCGCAGAAGTCATAACCCGTACGGCTTTCGGTTTCGGGTTCGGAAATCTTTCCCGACACACCGGTAAACTCATCTTTTTTACCGCCGTATCCGTATACGAAAGTAACGCTGTATCCTCCCGAGCACGCAGCGGCGTACGGAAGAACAAGGCAAACGACAAGCGCGTACAGCGCCGGCTTTATCAGTCCCGCTTTGGTTTTCATCGTGCTGTAACGGCGTCGGCGGCGTCGGGGTAAAAAGCCGTGGAATACTGTCCCGTCTTCAGGTCGATCGTTCCGAAGAACGCCGTTACCGACAAGGCGTCTTCGGGATCGTATGCTCCGAGCAGACCGATTAGTTTCCCGTCAATGACGGTAAAATCGCCTCTTGCGTTCACCTGCCCGAGTTTCGCGGCGACGCGGCAGCCGCTTCCGTCGATCTCGCAGAAACGCAGTTCGTTCCCCGGGACTTCCGCGGGGACTGTTATTTCTTCTCCGTTGTCGTCCTTCATTTTTCCGTCGCGCGTCACTTTTGGAAGATAAAATATGCCTCCGTCAGTCAGACAGAAGGAAAATACCGGTTCGTTTACAATGACCTCGGCCGTTTCTGCGACAGCGTCCGCGCGGACTATTACCTGATCGTTATTCACACCTTTGCAAAGGAAGAACACGCTGTTTCCAAGGGCGCTCGATTTGCCTGCGGGTCCCGAAAAACCGTACTCGTCAAAATCCATAAGAATGGTCTCTTCCTTTGTATTAACGTCCGCGGACAGAAGTTTTCCGTCTTTTATCGTAACGAGTCTGCCGGGAGTGACTGCGAAAAGCGCGGCTCCGTCAGCCCGCATAATCCTTTCCTCGCTTCCTCCCGAAAGAGAGGTGCGGCAGAAATAGGTTTCATAGTCGGAAAGCTTCGTCTTGTCCCCGCCTTCCTTTAGCAGTTTTCTGGCGTAATAAAGATACCCGTCGAAAACGGCGGCGGTATGACTCGCGGCTGTCTCCGCTTCGCCGAGAGAAGCGATCACCTTCGTTTTACCGCTGACGACGTCGTAGCTGACGTACCGGAAATCGTGCGAAAATGCGGTGAAGCAGGAAAAAATCAGCTTGCCTTCGTATATCTGATTGAGTTCGGTCACGGTTCCGTTGAGCAGTTCCGCTCCGTCGCATTCCGGGTCATCTCCGGGGCGGCTCACTTCGTTCGTGGTTCTGTTGTACCGTATGACCGCTCCCCGGGAATAAAAAACGTACGGACCGTATTCCTGAACGGATAACTGACGAATCACCTGCGTTTCGTGTATTCCGTCAGGGCGCCTTTCGCCGCAGGCCGCAAGGAAAGAGAGGACCATCAGAAACGCGGCCGTTAACGCCGCGAGTTTTTTTAAGGCAATACCGCACAATTCGTGTGTGGAGATTGCCGAGTAATTTCTGTGCCTGTTTTGGCTGAGAAATCGCAGGAAAACAGGCGGTTTTTCAAGATTTCGACGCCAAAACAGGCGCGGAAAGGGCCGGCGAGATCCGTGCATCGAATTGTGCGGTATTGCCTTAACATAATTCATAGTCCTCATCCTCCTTATACCTGCTTTTTACTAGGATCCGTATTCCCGGGACCGCATGAAATTCCGAAGGAAATAATCACCCTATTCTCGTGTAGAAAGTGTTTTTTCCTTTGCCGGCACGCACTATCTCACCGTTGGCAACAAGTTTGCGAAGAGATCCTTCGATTGAACTGAGACTGAGCGAAGGGCAAAGTGCAATAATGTCCTGTTTGCTGAATCTTCCGATTTTCATAAGTACGGCTTTTCTGACAGATTCCAGCGCGGATGGATTTCCCTCCACGATCGTAAATCTCTCCTCAAAGTCCTTATATGCCGAGAGAACGGTCCCCAGCAAATATTTTATAAACGGAACGGGATCATCTTTTCCGTCATGCCACCCGTTCTGAGACTCAGACAGCGCATCGTAATACAGGTCTTTGTTTTTCGCGATCTTCGCTTCGAGAGAAACGTATTTTCCAACGTAAAAACCCGCTCTGTAAAGAAGCAGCGTGGTAAGCAGTCTGCTCATACGGCCGTTGCCGTCGTTAAACGGATGAATGCAGAGAAAATCATGAATAAACACGGGAATAGCGATCAGCGGCTCAAGTTCCTTATTCCCGATAACGCGGTTGTATTCCGCGCAGATTCTGTCAAGAGCCTCCGGTGTTTCAAACGGATCAAGAGGGGTAAAAAGAGTTTCCGTATGTCCGTCCGGGTAGGTTGAGCTGATATAGTTCTGTACGCTTTTTGTTCTGCCGGCGTCCGGATTTTGCGTATAACTGAACAGTATCTTATGGAGTTGGAGAATATAGTTTTGGGTTATCGGAATTGCATCAAAACTCTCGTGGATTACAGCAAGAACGTCCCTGTACCCGGCGATCTCGTTTTCATCGCGGTTCTTCGGAGCGGTTTTCTCTTTCATCAGCTGCCGGATACGGGTATCGGTCGTAACGATACCTTCTATCTCGTTGGAAGCCTTGGTGCTTTGGATCTTTGCAATCTCGACAAGTTTTTCGAGCTTATCGGGCTTTTGTTTCAGATATAACTCCTGTTTGCCAGCTTCTTTGTAGATCGCGCCAACCAGTCCGAGAAGTTCTGAATCCCAACTCTTCCCGGCTATTTTTTTATAATCAAAAAATCTCATAGAATCACTCCATGCCTCAAGTTCCCTTTTATTATACAGCAAATAAAGGGAAAAATCAAGAGGTAAAGGGAATAATCCCTCAATAACTTGCGGAGGTTAAGGTAATATATTATATAGCCTCCTGAGGCCGCAATGATACAAAACGGGCCGGCGAAAAAGTCGCAGGATCCACCCGTTGGCGGAGAGGAAAGGATAACTCCGCTGCGCTCAGTGATTCGCCCGCCCTCCGTCTGACAATGAATGTTGTGATATCTTCTTTCTGTGCTTACAGTCAATTCCCTGCTCTTTCGCGTTTCTTTATTTGCTCAAATAAGGTTCAAATCCTGGTTACTACCCGAAAAAGACCAAATGCATCTTTTTGTTTCACGCTTTTTTCGATTTTCAAAAAAGCGAGAAAAACGGAGAAAAAAAGAGAAAACCGGCGAAAATCGCCGGTTTTCCGCCCCAGATCTATTAAGACCTGACGCCTTGTGGTGTTCGGTCGGTTTAGATCTCTGACGGATAAAACGCGACCTTTTTCCAACTTTCCGCCGTTACCGTACAGCATTAATAAACCTGGCGAACAAGCTTAATAGATGCAAGCTTCTTAACTCTTTTCGCGAGAGCGAGGACTCGTTCATCTTTGCGGATCGGATTGAACCACGCCCAGCGTTTGTCCGTCATGAGACGTTCGTAGAATATCTCCGGAAAAACTCCTCCCGCAACGGTATAATCCGGTTTTGTGTCGTCTGCATACTTCAAAAAGACGTTTCCGGTAACCTCCGGTGCTGCGTCAATTCTCAACTGAAATGTCGGAAGAACGGGAGAACGACTGCACAGGATCGCCCCGTTCGGGATAACCGAAACCTGCTCCATCAGTGAAATCGCATCCTCCAGAACGCGGATCGCTTCGTCGGTTCTTCCAAGAGTCGCAAAGCAGCACGATCTCAGTTGTCCCAACTGAATCCTCTGACCGACAAACACGTCCGGTTCAAGCCCGCATCCTATAGGATGATCCTCGGTCGGCTTTTCATCGTTAAAGGAATGCAGAAAATCGAGGAGCAGACTGTTTTTCCAAAACGCGAAGTTCACGTCGTTTGGTTTCTGTGGATTATTCCAGCTGATATCGCCTTCTATGAGTTCGGAAATCAACCGGAACAGTCTTCTTTGGCGAAATACCTCTAATTTGTCGTACTCATTGCGATACAGGTAACGGTTGTACAGGAGCGCGTCACTGACAGTCTCCTCGTCTGAAGCAAACCGGTCAAGAAACGCGGGAATGTATTCTTCCTCTTCAAGGCGTGTATAATACGGCATGACCAGGGATTTTGCAGAAGCATTCGGATTGCTGTCGAAGAACAATTCTGCCGCCTTGCGCAACTCATCAATCAGCGAGGACGTTTTCTTTACGTCTGACTGATACAGCGCATAGCAAAGGTCAAAGAAGAAATTGCATTTTTCGCTCGCCCGCATATCGTATTCAAGCCGGATCGTTTGAATAATCTCAATCGCACGGTCTGTTGCACCTTCAGGCAAATCTTGCAATTCGTCCTTCAATTCCGCAAGACGCGCATATTTATCCTCTTCAGGTATGCCAAAAAGATAGTCGGTCGAGACGCCAAAAAAGCGTGCTATTTGGGGAATCATTTCAATATCGGGATATGTAATGCTGTTTTCCCATCTGCTGACCGATTGGAAGGATACGCCGAGTTGTTCCGAAAACTGCTCCTGCGTCAAGTTTTTGGCTTTTCGCAGAGTGCGGATATTATTACCGAGATATTCATTCATTGGATGTTCTCCTTTTCTGTTTCAGACTCCTATGATATTCGCCTGTGATATTATTATAACAGAATTCATCAGCAAAATGAATATCTTGTTACGTGAGATCTATTCTCGTTTTGAGTGAATTGAAATGATTGTCAATAGACACACATTCTACCGCATGTTTGTGAACAATTCAAGTTTTCGAGGCTTTCCCCAGTCCGATTCCGGTAGAAAGCCCCAAAACGGCGAATTGCATCTTTTTATTTCATGGTTTTTTAGAGGCAAACGCAGTAAGGCGAAAACCGTAAAAATCGATGTAAAAGCGATGTTTTTGCCCTAAAAAGGGCGAAAACCCGGTTAAAAACCGGGTTTTCTGGCAATTGCATCTTTTTAGACCGTATGCCATGTGTCTTATGGTCGGTTTAGATACGAAATTGACCGTTTGAACCACAGGAAAGCCATTCGACAGCGTTTTGACGCCTTTTTTTTACGTTTTTCGCATAATTTCGTATCTATTAGGACCATTTACCCGATTTTCTATCTGGTCTAAATAGATACGAAATTGTCAAAAATCCAATAGGAAGGGTCGGACATGTTGTATGTTCTATGACTACGGGAAACTCGTAAGGAGTGTCAAATTTTGCGGTAGCTGACGGTGACCGAAAGACCATATGCAATGAGTCAGGTTTTGATTGAATCGGTAATTGCCTGAAAATCCGTGTCGTCACGTAAGAAATCAAACACGGGTTTATTCATCTTTTCCAATACTTCGTGCTTCTGATTTGTAAAGTGAGGATCGAGAGGTGCGTATTCGATGGTACACAAGCTGAACAAAGGGGATGTATAACTGTGCTTTTCACCATCAAATAGCGCATCATATGCTTTAGCGTGATTTGCAGCTTTGCTTAGATAATCGAGCGACTTTTCTCGGTTTCCGTCTATCGCCGCTAACATAGCACGCGTAGCATTAAGATCTGAAACCACACAATGCGACCATAACAGATTTCCGTCTGGGAAAAGAGCTTGAACGATGCTTTCCGCCGCGTCCAAGGCAAAGCTGGATTCTGGTGAGTATATATTTCCATAGCTCCAGACCATATTCAGATTTCGCAGAAAATCCTCATATAATGAGAGTCGGCGTTTTTGCTTAAAAGCGCGCTTTTCATCACCTTCCGGCATTGCTAGTTCCATAAGGTTTTCATATGTCACATTCGGATTGATTGTAGACCCTTGTTCTGCATACTTACATGCTTCGTCATACCGTTCGAGATATCGGAGCGTCAAGACAATATTATGAAGTGCGCTCCCTCTTAACTTTTCGTCTTCCGTTGATTCATAAACCATCCTAGCGTGAGTCAGAGACTGCTCAAGTTGTTTTTCAAAATACGTCTTGTCCTGTTTGTCAAGTCCGTTCTCATAGGCATCAAAATATTCCATATGTGCGAGCCAGTACAGATAACAAAGCTCTCTGGGATATTCTGCCACTGCCTGCTTTGCGAGTATATAGTCGTTTTCGTCAGTCGGTCGGCTCATAGATTCTTGATAAGCCGCATCAAAATACGCCTTCCGTTCGTCGTTCTCTTTCTCTGTCAGTCCAAGGAGTTCATCTGACGAGACTCCGAGGAGTTTTGTAAGCGGACCGATGAGTCCGAGATCAGGAGAGGTCAAATTGCACTCCCATTTCGAGACAGCCTGATAGGACACGCCTAAATAATCTGCCAGTTTTTCCTGTGTCAGGTCATGCTTTTTCCGCAGGTCGCGAATGCGCTCACCGATGGTTTTTTCATTTTTGTAACTCATTTGTACCTCCATAAAAACTGATTTGGGTTCGATTCAACTATATTATAACATGCATAACAATATTTTCAATAACGTATTTCTCGAAGGAAACTCAACTGTGAAGCGAGTCAAATGCTCCGGAAAACTAGCTCAATATCATGTATGATCCCAATATGGCGGCTACTTACTGTTATGACGATATAATCGGTCATGATATTGTGGGCCTTTGATTCGGAAATGCCTGAAAACAGGATTCACCCAGTCCAATTCCGGTCAAAACCCCTCAAACCCAATTTCGTATCTATTTATTTTGATGATTTTTTGAAGATTTTCTCTGTCGCTCAAAGACGACACAAGAGGCAAAATAGGGCTATTATTGCCCCCAAAAAGGCGAAAACCCGGGCTATTCCCGGGTTTTCTTGATTTCGTATCTATTAAGACCGTAAATCATGTGGTACCACCCCAAATCGGACCGGGCATGCTCAAAAAGCCAGTTTTTGCGGGTATGTTATGTACGAAATGGATCGCATTTTCCCACTTATCCAAGGACTTTCTCACTTTTCGTCTATAATACCGCGTTTTTTATAAGCGTAAGTATTAGGATCCCCGGGGGTTAGACATCGACGCTCCAAAACTCGGAGGTAGTCCAACCGAACTATTCATCCGATGGGGTTTATTTTAATTATTTTTCTACCATTACACAAGACTTCTCTCATAATTGTATCATCCGGGAAAGGAAGTTCATCGCATAAATCAAAGTGAAGCTCTCTTTCTATTCTTTTTCCAAACAGCTCATCAATATAACAACCAAATAGCTCAGCCATAACAGGTAAAAGTGTTATGTCAGGAGCATTTTTTGCATTTTCCCATTTTGACACCGCTTGAATGGATACTCCCAGTGCCTTTGCGAGTTCTTCTTGCGTTAATTCGATATTTTTTCGATATTTTTGAATATTAGCTGCTAAAACAATAATTGTGTTATCCATTTGATCATCTCCTTTTTTCTCCATTATAATGGATAATCATCAGAAAAACAATAGAGAAATAGTAGGTGTTTTTCAACTTCAGGTTGAAAGTGATTTTGTAGCATTATATCACAGAACTGTGGAAAAATCATCACGGAAAAATAGAAGTCGGCGGCGGGGTGTGTGTGGTTATTCGCTTTTTGCCTTTGCGGTATTGACAGAAGAAATGAGAATCTTTTTGACTTCCACGCACTTTACAAGAATATTTCTATTTGAATAATACCCGCTCTCAAGCAAAAGCTCGATCCAATATTCTGTTTCCGAACATTCTTTGAGCGCGATCTGAAGCTTTGCAATGAAGTCAGCAGTTCCGTGTGCATACTGCGCTTCGCGTACGTTTGCGCCTACGGAAGTTCCGGATCGCAAAAACTGACTGATCAGCGCGCTTTCACACTTTGAATTTCTCAATTCTTTGCAAACCTTTATCACTTCACGCGCAAGCTCTTTTGACTTGATCATTAACGGACTTTCCGTCATTTTCCTTTTCTCCTTTGTTACTTCTTCACTATTCACTATTACCTCTTACCTCTCAAAAATCCTGCGCGGGAAGGAGCGAAGGGGAAAGGATCAGTGAATAGTGAAGAGTGAATAAGGAAAAATCCTGCTTGCGCAGGATTTTTGGAGGCGTCACCCAGATTTGAACTGGGGAGTGGAAGTTTTGCAGACTTCT
>JAEEGJ010027570.1_pt1 | contig 11395 bp, 11 predicted proteins | sample 8958761 | NCBI WGS metagenome assembly JAEEGJ01 (sample SAMN16246546, study PRJNA631951) | gut metagenome | biome: gut microbiome; feature: rumen; material: RS-attached | host: Bos | place: Iran: Karaj | collected 2018-10
AAGACCGTAAGGTCCTGTACGTATCCGGGGAGGAATCCTTAAAGCAGTTAAAGCTGCGGGCGGACCGCATCGGCGCTTTCCGGGGCGACATCAGTTTCCTCTGCGAAACGGATCTGGAGCAGATCCTGGCCGTCTTCCGGGAGGAAAAGCCGGCCGTCGCGGTCATCGATTCCATTCAGACCATGTACGCGCCGCAGGCGGCATCCGCCCCCGGCAGCGTCGCACAGGTGCGCGAATGCACCAATATGATCCTGAACACGGCCAAGGGCCTCGGGATCAGCGTTTTCATCGTCGGACACGTGACGAAGGACGGCGCCGTGGCAGGCCCGAAGCTCCTGGAGCACATGGTCGACACGGTCCTGTATTTTGAAGGGGACAGACACGCGGCCTACCGCATCCTGCGCGGCGTGAAGAACCGCTTCGGCGCCTCCGGCGAGATCGCCGTCTTCGAGATGCGCTCGACCGGTCTGAAGGAGATCCCGAATCCTTCGGCCTATATGCTGAGCGGCCGGCCGGAAAACGCTTCCGGCTCCGCCATCTCCTGCGTGATGGAAGGGACGCGCCCTCTCCTTCTGGAGGTACAGGCGCTTCTGACCCGCACCAGTTACGGGCAGGGCCGCCGGACCGCGACCGGCGCGGATTACAACCGGGTCGCGCTGCTTCTGGCCGTACTGGAAAAGCACCTGAATATCGCCTTCTCCGACTGTGACGCCTTCGTCAACGTAACGGGCGGCCTGAAGGTACAGGATCCGGGGCTGGATCTGGCCATGGTCGCGGCGCTGTATTCCAGCTACAAAAACATCGCGGTCCCGGCCAATCTGATGATCTTCGGGGAAGTCGGGCTTGCCGGGGAAGTCCGCTCTGTTTCGCTGGCAAAGGAACGGGTGCAGGAAGCGGCCCGTCTCGGCTTTACGGCCTGCGTCCTGCCGAAAAGCTCCCTGAGCGCGGACCTGAACGCCCGCGGCATGAAGCTGATCGGCGTAGGAAACATCCGGGAAGCGGTATCGGTCCTGTCGGAAGCATAAGACGGAAAGGAACAGGAAATATAATATGAATCTCTATGCGGATCTTTTTCTCACTTTCGCGCGCATAGGCGGGCTGACCTTCGGGGGCGGCTACGCCATGCTGCCGATCCTGGAGAAGGAAGTTGTTGAAAACCGGGGCTGGTGCAAGGAGGAGGAACTGACGGACTATTACGCGATCGGTCAGTGCACGCCGGGCGTGATCGCAGTCAACACCGCGACCTTCGTCGGAAGCAAGCTGGCCGGCATACCGGGCGGGATCGTCGCCACGCTGGGTGTCGTCTTTCCGTCGATGGTGATCATTACCGTCATCGCCGCCTTCCTTCGGAATTTTGCAGACAACCCGTACGTCATCCACGCTTTTGCCGGGCTGCGCGTCGTGGTCACGGTCCTGGTGCTGAACACGGTCATCAAGCTGCTGAAATCCAACGTGAAGGGAAAAGGCCTTCCGACGCTGATCCTGTTCGCGCTCGTGCTGATCGCCTCCTTCTTCTTTAAGATTTCTTCCGTCCTGCTGGTCGTGATCGCGATGGTCTGGGGCCTCTTCTTCGGCCTCTGGTTTAGGAAGGAGGAAAAGAAATGATCTATCTTCAGCTTTTTTTCGAATTCTTCAAGACCGGACTCTTCGCCATCGGCGGCGGCCTCGCAACGCTCCCCTTCCTGCAGGAGATGTCCGTCAAGACCGGCTGGTTCACTCTGTCGGAGCTGACGGATATGATCGCCGTTTCCGAGTCCACGCCGGGCCCGATCGGCGTCAATATGGCGACCTACGCCGGCTTCACCACGGCGGGTGTCCCGGGATCCGTCATCGCTACGCTGGGCCTGATCACGCCGTCCGTCATCATCATCCTGATCGTGGCGGGCTTCCTGAAGAAATTCAAGGATTCGCCCTACGTGGCGGCCGTCTTTTCCAGCCTGCGCCCCGCCTCCACCGCGCTGATCGCCGCGGTCCTGGTCAGTCTCTTCGTCTCCAACTTCCTGGATACGGGCGTATGGGCCGGTTTTGCCGCCGAATCCCTGGCCGTCCTGAAGTGGAAGCATCTCCTGCTCGGCGCCGCCGTCTTTGCCGGAACCAAGATCTGGAAGAAGGCGCATCCCGCCGTCTTCCTGGCATTCGGCGCCGTGATGGGGATCGTGCTGAAACTGTAAATCTTTCTTGACAGATATATCTTTCTTTGCTACACTCTCCCGCGGCAGTTCGAAACCATCCTGCCCGGGAGTATTTATATGCTTCCCAATCAAAACTAGGGAGAAAAAACATGAATGAACTATTGCTTTTCGGGACACTGATCCTGGTGTTCGGAACCACTCTGCTCCTTTTCCGTTTCTTCGGAAGATCCGGCCTTTTCGTCTGGTCGGCCGTCGCCACCATTTTAGCTAATATCGAAGTCCTCGTCGTCATCCGCGCCTTCGGTCTGGAACAGACGCTCGGCAACGTCCTCTTTGCCGTCACCTTCCTGATCACGGATATTCTTTCGGAATGCTACGGCAAAAAGACCGCCAACAAAGCGGTCTGGCTCGGCATCTGCTCCTCGATCTTCTTCGTGATCCTGTCGCAGAGCTGGCTGATGTATCAGCCCTCCGAATCCGACTGGGTCTCTCCCTCTCTGCGCGTCGTCTTTGAAGCCACGCCGCGCGTGGTCATCGCCTCTCTCGTCGTATACGGCATCTGCCAGTTCTTCGACGTCTGGCTGTATCACAAGTGGTGGACATTCACGGAAAAGAAGTTCGGAAACCGCCGGTCATTTCTGTGGCTGCGCAACAACGGCTCCACGCTGATCAGCCAGTTCCTGAATACGGTACTGTTCAACGTCTTTGCCTTTGCCGGCATTTACGAGACGCCGACGCTGCTCTCCATCATCTTTACGGGCTATCTGATCTACGTCTTCACTTCGCTGCTGGATACGCCCTTCGTTTACTGGGCCCGGAAGATCCACGACGGATTTGAGAAGAAAGGGATCACGGACTGATACCCTACGGGTCAAGAATTTCAGATCACACAAAAAAGGAGCTCCCCGAAGGCTGACTGGTGTGCTACCCGTCAAGAGGACAGTGAAAAATTAAAAAGTTTCGTACCGCCAGTCGTGTATGCAGCTGGCGGTATTCTTATGCCGCCAAATAGTACTGCTCATGGAACTCGACCGGCGTCATCAAATGCAGATTTCGTTGGATTCGTTCATTGTTATAGTAGCTAATGTAGTCCTCTATAGCAGAGACCAGGTCTTTTCTGGACGTAAATCGTATGCCGTAGTACTTCTCGCGCTTCAAGATGCCCCAAAAGCCCTCCATTGGACCGTTATCAATGCAGTGTGCAACTCGGGACATGCTCTGCTTCATGTGATGTTTCTTCAGTCTTGTGTAGAACTGCCTGCTTGTATATTGGAATCCCCTGTCACTATGAAACAGAGGATGAGCGTCCGGTTCAAGAGCCACTGCAGCATCGAAGGTATTCATAACCAACGGATTGTCATTGCGGTCTCCGATCTGGAAAGCGACAATTCTACGGTCATAAAGATCAAGAATAGCACTCAGGTACACTTTGTGAACCTCTATGCCAATGTGATACTTGAATTCTGTCACGTCAGTAAGCCATTTCTCGTTCGGAGCGTTAGCATGAAAATCCCGGTTCAGGTAATTCTTTGCGATATGTGCCGGATCATTGCTGTTTTTTGTGCAACTCTTAGGTTTCCACTTGATCGTAGACTGGACACGTTCCTTCCGGCAGATACGAAGAATCCGTTTATCATTGACATCAATGTCATGGCAACGTTCCAATTCATCCCGTATCCTGCGATATCCCATATCCGGATGCTCTTCATGGATACCCCTGACCTTTTCCGCTATCTCCTGATTTCGCTTTTCACTGTAACTTAACGGGTTTTTCAGCCAGTGGTAGTAAGCTCCTCGCGATAAGTGTAGGTATTCACAAAGACGTTGTACAGGATAGTGCTTTTCTTCGGACAACTCCTTGATCGCTTGATATTTATAAAGATGGCGAGTTAGAGATAGCGATCTTTCATCTCTAACTCTCTGATTTTTTTTAACAGGTCATTCTCCATCTGAAGGTCTCGGTTCTTGCGCTCCAGTTCAGCAATCTTATCCCGCAGTTCTTCTTCCGGAGTTCTGGCGGGCTGTGTGCCGGCTCGTCGTCCCCGTCGGTCTTCCAAACCGCCAGATCCCATCTTTTCATAGCGAAGCACCCAGTTGCGTACCTGCTGGTACGAACAGTCATACTTCAGCGCCATGGCACCATAGTTCTTATCATTGGCAAGGCAGTCCTGTACAATTTCAAGGCGCTCTTCCGGTGTCGTCTGTCTGGCTTTTCTCATGTAGCTACCTCCGCCGCTTCCACGACATTTGATCTCTCCATGAGTATTATACTTCTTAATCCACGTTTGTAACTGATTTTTTGAGCGAATTCCATATCGGGCTGTTATATCCAGCTGAGACCCTTTTCCGTCAAGATAGTCATTAACAGCACGTAGTTTGAGCTCTTCCGGATAGTATTTGTTGTTCTTTTGGTCAAGCAAACCTGTGGGACCTTCATTGCGATATATATTTACCCACTGTTTGAACGACTTTTTCCCATTATCAGATAGTCCGGCTAACCGCGTTGCTTCATTGAGACCAATTTCATCTTTGAGATAGCTTTCTACCAGCTCGACCTTTAGGGCCGCGTCAATACTGCCTTTCCTTGACATAGAAACACCCCCAAGTAGGTTTTATATTTCAGTGTCCTACTTGGGGGTAGCATATCATAAGCCAGAGCCCTTTTTATATGTCTTGAGCCATGATGTTTTCAGACAGAGGGACGGTTTTCGGCGTTGTCACCGGGCTGTGACCCGCCGCTTCCCGGCTGTGTGCCGTCATTCGGCATTCCGGGATTGTTCGGCTGTGTGCCGCCTCCCGGCTGGCTGCCGTTAAAGCCGCCCTGAGAACCTCCCCCTTTGGAAGCGCCGCCGCCGGATTGTCCGCCGGACTGACCGCCGGGGAAGCCGCCTTTGGAGCCGCCGCCCTGTGAGCCGCCGCCCTGCGGGTTTCCTCCCTTGAAGCCGCCTCCGTTGAATCCGCCGCCGTTAAAACCGCCGCCGGGCTGATCGCCGCCGCCTCCCTGCGTCCCCATGTCACGGACCTGGAGAGAAGAGGCATTGACCTGAGCAGACTTTTCCTGCTCGCTGGTCTTTGTGGAAAGCGTCCCGTCCAGCTGACGGCGGATGCTCTCCGCCCGCAGCAGGCAGAACTCCTTTAAGGTCTGAACGGCTTTGGTGAACTCCTCAGCCGTATAGAAGGCGGAGGGATCCTTTTCCACGTAGGGCAGCAGCATCTCGTACAGCGCGTCGATCTCCTGCTCAAAGCGGCCGGACTCGAAATAGCCGCTGATCAGGGCCTCGTACACTTCGTGATACTGCGTCAGATAGGTCTCGTCGGAGGCGATCCAGCTCCACATGGGGCGGGCGCTTTCCGTTGAGCCGGAGAGCGGTGTATCGATGCCGGTGTTGATGAGCGAGGTCGCGTCGCCGCCGGAGAAGCCGCCGAAGGCGAGATTGTAGTCCCAGGGCAGCATGGAGAGCTGTCCGTCGTTTTCATAGAGGTAATAGTTGTGCAGCATGCTGCCGGTGTAGCTGTCGTAGTTCAGAACGAAATTGTGAGCGGCGAAGTAGCGGATGACCTGGTCGGTGTTGATCCCGGAGACGTCGCCCTGAGAGAGAGCCTTTAACGCCGCGATGACGCGCTGTTCGTCCTCTTCGTCCACGTCGGTCTCCGCATTGTCGAAAATGTCGGAGTAGCTGGAGATCTCGTCATCCTTGTAGACCAGATCGGCGCCGTTCGCGTTCGAGTCGAAGCTGAAGCCGCCGGGGAAGTTGCCGCCGGGATTGAAATCGCCGCCCTGGCCGCCCGGAAATTCACCGCCCTGACCGCCGGGGAAGCCGCTCTGTCTGCCGGGAAACGTACCGCCCGGGAACCCGCCCTGGCCGCCCGGGAATTCACCGCCCTGACCGCCGGGGAAGCCGCTCTGTCCGCCGGGGAACGTACCGCCCGGGAACCCGCTCTGCCCGCCGGGATTGAAATCACCCTGTCCGCCGGCTTTCCCCATGTTGCCGAGCATCTCGGTCTCCGGCTTGTACAGCTCGCCTTCGCCGTCCGCAACGCGGTCCAGATACGACTCGCTGATATCCTCGATCGCAATGTACAGCCCCTGGTCTTCCCCGTTAATGGTCAGCCAGACGTAGCTGGTCAGCGATGACTCAACGCCTGCCTCCCGGAAGATCTCATAGCTTAAGTAATCCTTCATGTATGTCGCGTCGGCGTACAGATTGTTCAGATTGAGCTTTTTGAGGCCGTAGTAGGTCTGGCCCTTGTTGTATTTCCCGAAATTCAGCTTGAAGCTGTAACGGTTGCTGTCGGGGTCGCTTGCTATGGAAGAAAGGCTGGTGTTTCCCTTGGTCGCGAAGGAGACCGCCTCAAAAGTTTCGCCGTCCACCGTGACGGTCGTTTTGTACTTGGTCTTCTCCGTCGGATTGGTGTTCAGATCGGTCCAGTCCTCCTCCGAGATCTGAATATCGATCGTGTGGACGTAAGAGGTATCGAAGAGGCGGGATTCGTAATCCACCTCGGTCTTCGTTTTGTCTTTATCTTTGTTTTCTTTATCTTTCTGTGTCTCGGAAGCCTTGGTCGTTTCGACGGCTTCTGTCGTTTCGGCAGCGGAAGACGCCTTCTCCGAAGGAGCCGTATCGGCAGCGGAAGAGCCGTTCGCGGCGCCTTCCGTTCCGACGGCGGTATCCGCCGAGGTATCGTCCGTCTTTCCGGCACAGCCGGAGAGCGCGGAGACGATCATGGCGAGAGACAGCAGGATCGCGGCAGCTTTCTTATATAAATTTGTTTTCAGCATAGGTTTTGTCCTTTCCGTCAGGATTCGCTTATGGTATTCGGCACCGCCGGCCGGCCGCTCCGCAAAGCGCTGCGGCTGCGGCTTTCTGATGCCGTGCCCTTACTGTAAATAAAAAAAATGAACGGAAAGTGCCCGAAGTGTGAAGTCTTTGTGAATTGTAGCATGGATCTGGAAAGAAGCGGACGGATCAAACGGTGAAACGGCCGGTTACGTCAGTTTTCGGCATCCTGCCCGGGAGAAGTGCGCTGCACGCCCCAGATGCCGAAAAGGATCAGGGCGCAGCAGAGCAGGCTCAGCCAGGAGAACGGTTCCTTCAGAAATACGGCGCCGGCGAAAACGGAGACGGCGGTGGTCAGATTGCTGAAAACGCTTTCCCGCGCGACGCTCAGGTAGGTGAGGGCGTAGCCGGAAAGGAAATAGCAGACGACGGAAGCCATAGGGGCGAGATACAGGATCGCTCCCACGTAGGCGGGCTCGCCGAGCGGCGCCAGATAGCCGGACAGGCTGCCCCGCGCCTGAAAGAGCGCGATCGCCGTAAACACGGCCGCGCCGAGGCCCAGCATCGCCCAGGCCCGTTCAAAAGGGGAAAAACGGTCGGAGAGAGAGCGTGTCAGAAGCGAATAGGCGGACGCCGCCGCGACGGCAACGACCAGCGCCGTCAGGCCGATCCAGTCCAGCGTGCCGCTGCTGCGGCTTAAGAGACCGATCCCGATCACCCCGGCCACGGAGAGCAGGCTGAAGAAAAACTGCCCGGCCGTGGGCTTTTCTCCCAGCACAGGGGCGGCCGCGAGCGTGGCGGCGATGGGGATCATGGCGATCATGACGCCGGAAAAGATGGTGCTGGAATGCAGGATCCCGTACTGCTCGCCGATAAAATAGATGACGGGCTCCATGAAGCCCAGAAGAAGCAGGAGGCCCACCGGCTGATTTTTCAGATCCAGCCGGACCCGGCGCGTGATGACCGCCAGATTCATGAGCAGAAAAGCCAGCAGAAAGCGGTGGCTCAGCAGCTGGAAGACCGTGCCGTAATTTAAAGCCGTACGGGAGGCCATGAAACTGAAGCCCCACAGAACGTGGCAGACGACGGTGGCCAGTACGGCTTTTGTGATTTGAGTATTGTTTCGCATGGTTGGGAAAACGCTTTCGGGGAACGGTCGGATCAGGTGCGGATCAGCGCCATCACCGCTTCCCGGGCCAGCAGCAGGCCGGCGGCGGCAGGAACGAAGGCGGTGGAGCCGGGGACGTCGCGCGTGCGTGGGGCGTCGGCCGGACGGGGCGCACGCGGCGGAATGATCGGTTCCTCCGTCGAATACACCACTTTGAGAGAGGCGACGCCTCTTTTTTTGCATTCTTTGCGCATGATGCGGGCCAGCGGGCAGACGGAGGTCTCGTAAATATCGGCCACGGTCAGCTTCGTTGGATCCGTCTTGTTGCCGGTGCCCAGACATGAGATGACAGGCACGCCAGCGGCGCGGGCCGCCTCGATCAGGCAAAGCTTGCCGGTCACGGTATCGATGGCGTCGATCACGTAATCGATGCCGGAAAAATCGAACCGATCCTTCGTGTCGGGCAGGAAAAGGAGGGGATGGATGCGGACCTCGCAGTCCGGGTTAATGGAAAGGACGCGCTCTCGGGCGGCTTCAGCCTTTAAGCGGCCGATATTTTCCCGCGTGGCGAGCAGCTGGCGGTTCAGATTGCTTTCGGAGATGACGTCGTGGTCGACCAGGTCCAGATGGCCCACGCCGGAGCGCACCAAGGCTTCCAGGACATAACCGCCCACACCGCCCAGCCCGAAGAGGGCCACGCGGCTTACGGAGAGCTTTTCAAGCGCCGCATCGCCCAGAAGAAGGCGGGTGCGGGAGAGGGCCTCGGACGTCATGGTTTATTCTTCCTCCTCGGCGGGCGCGACGGTGATCTCCACTTCGTCCACCAGCGGCCCGTCCACGGACCGGACCGTGCCGGAGATCCGTTCGTAGGTGAAGGTATCGCCTGCCTCCGGGAACTTATCCAGCAGCTCGGTGATCCAGCCGCTCAGCGTCGTATATTCGCTCTCGAAATCCTTCGGCTCGTAGCCGATCTCGTCGAAGGCGTCGTAAATGTTCAGGCTGCCGTCCAGCAGATACGTGCCGGCGGAGACTTCCTGCACCTCTTCCTCCTCGGGCTCGTCGGTCTCATCGTAGATCTCGCCGACGATCTCCTCCAGGATATCCTCGATGGTCAGGATGCCCATGGTGCCGCCGTATTCGTCCAGCACGACGGCCATATTGGTCTTGGTGCGGCGGAAATCCTTCAGGATCTCGTTGATGTTCTTGGTCATGTGCACGAAGAGCGGCTCCACGAGCATGCTCTCGACGTCCACGTTTTCAATGCCCTGCGTGAGGACAGCCTTCGTAAGCTGCTTCATGGGCAGGATGCCGACGATATGGTCGATGCTCTCCCGGTAGGCCGGCAGGCGCGAGTAGGTCATGATCTCCGGGTCAGCCAACAGATCCTCCAGCGGGGAGTCCAGATCGTAGGCGGCCACGTCCACGCGCGGGATCAGGATCTCGTGGGCGGTCACGTCGCCGAATTCGATGGCGGACTTGATCAGCTCGCCCTCGGCCTCCGTGAAGACGCCTTCCTCCTGAATGGTGTCTACGACCATGGCGAGTTCTTCGTCGGTCATGGCCTGTTCGCTTTCTTCCCGCGCCCAGAGCACGGAAAGCTTCTCCACAAATTTGGAGACCAGGAAGGTGATGGGCAGGAAGAAGCGCATGGCGCCCTGCATAAGGCCGCTGAAGGAAAGCACCAGGCGGTTGGCGTGCTCCTGGCAGTAGATTTTGGGCAGGATCTCGCCGAAGATCAGAAGAACGACCGTGGCGATGATCTCCGCGATCAGCGTATTGTTCGGATCCTGCGGGATATAATACTCCACACAGAGCAGGGTGATCACGGACGTCGCCGCGATATTGACCAGGTTGTTGCCGACCAGAATGGTGGCGATGGCTTTTACGTAATTATCGACGATATCCGTCGCGCGCTTCGCGCGCTTGTCGCCCGCCTCCGCCTCGCTGATGAGGCGCGGCTTGCTGGCGGACGCGTACGCGATCTCCGAGCCGGAGAAGAAGGCGGAGATGAGGATCAGCAATATGACGAGAAGGATCAGCGTGTTCATATTAAAGCCTCCTTCTCTTCGTCCTCATCCCAGATGTCGCCGACGAGCTCCTCCAGCAGGTCCTCCATCGTGACCATGCCTTCGGTGCCGCCCCATTCATCCTGCACGATGGCGATGTGCATCTTGCGGCGGCGCATCTCCTCCACAAGCGCGTGCAGGCTCATATCCGGCTTGATATAGTAAGGATCCGCCATCAGCCCGCGGATATCCGGAAAGCTCTGCGGATTCGCCAGCTTCAGCTGCAGGTAGACCTTGGTATTTAAGATCCCGACGATGTGGTCCAGGTCGCCTTCGTAGACCGGCAGGCGGCTGTACTTTTCCTCCAGGATCTGCACGTAGCAGGCGGCTTCGCCGTCCTCCAGGTCCAGGCCGACCATGTGTACGCGCGGCGTTAAGACCTCGCGGACCGTGCGCTCGGTGAACTCGACGGTCTTCTGGATCAGCTCGCTTTCCTCGGCCTCCAGACCGCCTTCATCCTCGATGGTCTCGATCATGGTCTGGAATTCGTCTTCTGTCATGCTCGGGCCTTCCTCGCTGTTTTTGAAAAGCTTGCGCATGACGACGGAAAAGCCCATGAAGAGCCAGGCGACGGGCGTGAGGATCCAGATGATAAGCTGCAGCGGCGCGCTCATGAGGCAGGCCCATTCGTCCGGCCAGACCTTGGCGATGTTTTTCGGGATCGTTTCGCTGAAGATGAAGATCAGCAGCGTGATGACGACCGTCGCCAGAACGGGGCCGGATACGGTGCCCACCCAGAAGATGGCTACGACGGTAGCCAAAGCCGAGGCAATAACCGTCGTAACGTTGTTGCCGATCAGCAGGGTGATTAATGTCTTGTCGAATTTGTCCAGGATCTTAAGGGCCCGGCGTGCGCTTTTCTTCCCGTCATCAGCCCAGGAGAGCAGCCGTACGCGGCTTAGGTTCGTGTACGCGGTCTCCGTGCCGGAGAAGAAGGCACAGAAAAGAACAAGAAAAATGATGAAGAGTATAGATCGTGGAATACTGTCTGCGTCCATTACGGACAAAACCTCCTGATGCCCCTTAAGGGCCATAATTTCCTATCAATATAGCATGACTTTGGAGGATTGTCAAATATTTTCTTGCCCTCCCCCTCGTGAAGAGGGGAGGGCAGGGAAGATTATTTGTTCTTCTTTATCAGCGCCTTGTAGTAGTCCACGGCGCCGGGCAGGCTGACGGTCTCCATGGTTTCGTTGAGGCCGTGCATGCCCTTCATCTGCTCGGGCCCGTAGATAAGCGGCGCGAAGCGCACGCAGGCGGGGCAGATCTCCTCGTAATACTTGGCGTCGGTGCCGCCGGGCATGATGTACG
>JAEEGJ010027571.1_pt1 | contig 11395 bp, 9 predicted proteins | sample 8958761 | NCBI WGS metagenome assembly JAEEGJ01 (sample SAMN16246546, study PRJNA631951) | gut metagenome | biome: gut microbiome; feature: rumen; material: RS-attached | host: Bos | place: Iran: Karaj | collected 2018-10
ATTTGGGAAGATACAGACGGCGAAGTAGATATATTCGTCGCTGGTGTCGGTACAGGCGGAACGATTACCGGAACTGGCCAGTATCTTAAGTCAAAGAACAAGAATGTAAAAGTTGTTGCAGTTGAACCGGCAACAAGCCCCGTTCTTAGCAAAGGAACTGCCGGCGCGCACAAGATTCAGGGAATTGGTGCGGGTTTTGTACCTGACGTTCTTGATACAAAAGTGTATGATGAAATTATTGCCGTAGCGAATGAAGATGCTTTCGCCACAGGAAAGAAAATCGGCCAGAAAGAAGGTGTTCTTGTCGGTATTTCAAGTGGCGCGGCGGCATGGGCGGCAATAGAGCTTGCAAAGCGTCCTGAAAACAAAGGAAAGAAAATTGTTGTGTTGCTGCCGGATACTGGCGACCGCTACCTTTCCACTCCGTTGTTCGCTGATTAAAGCGGACTAAAAAGTAATTAGCTCCAGTTTTGGAGACCCCCATATTGCCCGGTATCCCTTATTTTAGGGATATCGGGCGTTGTCATTGACGCTTGATAATTGTTATCAAGCGTCAAAACGGCTGAGTCAAGGCTTTAAGCGAAGCGTGCCTCGCTAGTAGCTTCGCTGCGAATAGACCAGACGTATTGCAACTTAGAATAAAGGCGGTTAAATGGTAGTTTCTACAAAAGGCAGATATGCTCTTCGTGTAATGGTAGATCTTGCTGAGCATAACAACACAGAACGCATTCCACTTAAAGAAATCGTGGAACGCCAGGAAATATCACAAAAGTACATCGAAGCCATTATGACTCTTCTTTCGAAGAACGGTTTTGTTGATGCGGCTCACGGCAAAGGTGGCGGCTACAGATTGAACAGGAAGCCGGAAGAATACAAAGTCGGAGAGATTCTGCGTCTTACAGAAGGCTCCCTGGCTCCTGTAGCATGCTTGCAGGAAGGTGCTGCCGCATGTCCGCGAAAAAATTTTTGCAGCACATTATCAATGTGGAAAAAACTCGACCGGCTTATTGAAGGTTATCTTGATGGTGTGACGCTTGCTGACCTAATGAATGATGATGTTTCTGACCGTGCTATGAACATTTAAATAACGGGAAAGCTGTTTTTCCGTTATTTATGTTTATCAAACTGCAACGGAAACAGTCTGCTTGTTTATTTCCGCAAGATTCTTAACCCACTTCTCTTTTTTAAGCCAATAATGTGCTATTGCTATCTTTATAAAATCAACGAGTTTTATAATGACATACATTGTGACTGGACCAAAATCCGTGTAAAAAGCCATCAAGAACATTCCGGGAAGAACGAGCGCAAGATTTGTCGTAACATCTATCCACATTCCCATAGCCGTATCACCGCCTGCTCTGGAAACGGCGAATTGTGCGTTTACATAAACCCATACCGGCATGAAAATCGACATAAAAAGCACCATCATGTTCGTTATTCCGCGTGCACTTTCACTAAGATTGGCGAATACTACCGGTACAAGAAGCATTGTCGCCATACCGAAAAGACCCATAAAAATGCCGAAAACAAACGCGGCATTCAGGAGCCAGCTCTTTTGGCGGCGTGCCTCGTCAAGCTTTCCCTGGCCTAATGTCTGTCCAATTATAACGCTTGTAGAAGTAGTAATACCGCCAAAAGCCACAAAGAACAAATTTGCTATAGCAAATCCAGCTGCCATACCGGAAACGACGTCCGCACCGCCGCGCCCGTTGTAAAGCGCTGTCGTGATTGTCTCTGAAATTACCCATAGCATTTCTGACATCAATATCATACTGCCTTTTTTGAATATCTCTTTTATAAGCTTGAAATTGATTTTCAGCATATCATAAATTTTTATGGCAAACGGAGGCTTTTTGACAGCAACATATGCTATGAACGTTATCATCTCTACAACACGGGCAATTATTGTTGCAATGGCCGCACCGCGTACTTCAAGACGTGGCGCACCCATGTTTCCATATATCAGGATCCAGTTGAAAAAAGTATTTACGCATGTCGCAATAACGGATATTATAAGTGGAACTTTTACCTTTCCAATCTCGCGCAAAGAAGATGAAATGGCGTTCGATATCATCATAGGAAATCCTATGAATCCCATCAGCACCATATACTGTGCCGCAACATTGATGATCTCGTCTGCCTGAGAGTTCCCAATTACCATAAGTCGTAGGAAAACTTTCGGGAAAACCATGCATACAACCATAAACAGGATGACGACAAAAAAACCGAAAAGTAATTTAAAGCAAAAAGATTGCTTCATTCCCTCGTTGTCCTTAGCACCAGAAAACTGCGTCATGAATATTCCGCCAGACATACAGATTGTATTCATAAAAACCATGAACACAAAAATTAGCTGTCCTGTTATGTTGACGCCGGACATCTTGATATCCCCAAGTCCGGATACCATGAAATTATCTATAAGGGAAACAAGGTTTTGAATAAGCATCTGCGCCATTACCGGCAGTGCTATGAACAAAGCCCTTTTATAAAAACTTGCATTTCCGAAATATCGGTTAGAAATCTTCATTAATTTCTCCGTTAAAAAGCCGTTTCTGATGAATTACAAAAGATAACAAAAATAGTCAATAGTATATGAATTTTTGCCCTGTTGTTTATATATTTTATCTGTAGTATAATATTCTGTATGAATAATAACAAATGGGCTCTTGTAACAGGTGCATCTGGTGGAGTCGGAAAAGAAACTGCTACCATTCTGGCAGAAAAGAAATGGAATGTTGTTCTTGTTGCCCGTAGCCAGGACAAGCTTGAACAGCTTAAGAACGAGTTGGTCGAGAAAATCGGAATTGAAGTTAAAATCTTTCCGTGCGATCTTTCCAAAGAAAATTCAGCACAAGATGTTTTCAATTTCTGTGAATCTGAAGGAATAAAGATAAACTTGCTCATCAACAACGCCGGTTGCGGTCTTTACGGACCTTCTATTGAACTTGGCGAAAAAACCCCTGGAATGCTGAAACTGAATATCTTAACACTTACACAAATGTGCACAGTTTTTGGCAAAGATATGGCAGAACGCAAGTCTGGATCAATACTGAACATCGGTTCCATAGCTGGTAATCAGCCTACTCCTCTTTTTGCTTCTTATGCGGCAAGCAAAAGCTATGTGCTTAATTACTCGCTCGCATTACGTCACGAGCTTTCTGCTTATGGCGTTAACGTAACTTGTGTACAGCCTGGTTATATACGCACTCAATTTGACAATAACTGCGGTATTGTCAGTGAAAAATATAAGCGATTTTCATACAAAAATGGAATGTCTGCTTACGCCGTTGCCAAATGCGCGGTGAATTCCGTTCTTGCAAAACGCTCCTACGTAAGAGCTGGTTTTACAAACAAGATAGTAGCTTTTGCTTCAGGTCTTGTACCAAAGAATTTCCTTGCGTGGTGCATATCTAAATCAATGAAATCACTTACAAACTAATTGGAGAAATACAAATGAAACCAAAGAATAACTTTTCCGTTGTACCTAAGCTTTTTAAAATGAACTTCAAAATGGGCGAAAGAATGCTCCATGGTTTTTGGAATCTTGGAAAAGCTCTTATAAAGAAGCGGCACTTTGAAGGCTACGACCACATGAAGAATTTCAGCCTTATCTACTTCAAACTGACTCCTTTGTGCAATCTTCGCTGCAAAATGTGCGGACAGCGCGGAGATAAAGGCTATCTAAAGGGTGAATACGCCGCAAACGAAGCAAAAACAATTGTCCCGCTCGAAACATACAAAAAACTTGTTGACGAGCTTAAATACAAACGCCCTGTCTATTATCTGTGGGGCGGCGAGCCTTTCCTTTATCCTGATTTGTGCGACCTTGTTGACTATATTCAAAAAAGCGGCTCCTTCTGTTCTGTAAACACAAACGGAACGCTTCTTGAAAAATATGCGGAAAGAATCGTACGCGACCAGTGGAACGTCGTATTCGTTTCGCTCGATGCATTCCGTGATGTTAACGATGAAATCCGCGGACCAGGAAGTTACGATCGTGTTGTAAAAGGATTCGAAGCTATCAACCGTGAAAAAGAAAAGCAGCATTCACGTTTGCCGGCTATGGGTATCGTTACGACAGTCACAAACAAGAACTACAAGGATTTGCAGAATCTTGCTGTTGCCTGTAAAGACTTTAATATTGACTGGCATATCTACAACTTGGGAACATACACAAATGATGAGGTTGTCGCAAAGCATAAAGAGTTTTTCAGAGAAAAGCTCGGCGTAGAAAGCGTTTGTCTTGAAGCATACAACACAGGTTATAACGACGGTATTGATGGTGCAGAGCTTCATAAGACGCTCAATACAATCCATTCAACAGACTATGGTTATTTGAGCATTACAGTCCCAGCCCTTAACCCAGAAAAGACGCATGAATACTATCATCGCCTTGACATTCCAGTTCGCGACCACTGTATTGTTCCGTGGACACAGGCAAACATCAACTATAACGGCGATGTAACGTTCTGCGCAGATTACGTTGAATATCCACTTGGAAACATAAAAGAACAGTCTTTCAAAGATATTTATAACGGCGAGCGCGCAAACAAGTTCCGTCACGCAATGGTCGAATGTCCTGGTGAAATTTTCCCAGGATGTATCCGTTGCTATCAGAACATGCTGTTCGGTAAGAAGATTAAAGGATATTAATTATTTACTAGGCGGGGCAGGCAAACCTCTAAAAGAGCGTTTTCCCGCCCCGCACCCCACCTTTCCCAGATACAAAAAAGGCGAACTTAGAAGTATTTTTTTACTTCAGGTTCGCCTTTTTTTGTTTCTATTATTGTCCAAAAACAAAATCACGAATTTTCGGATGGATAACGTCATATGCTTTTCCGTAGTTCCGCACATGCATTGTATATACGAAACACGTCTTTGACGGTGTGTCCATTGTTATACAGCTTCCAGCCGCTCCGTCCCAGCCGAAAACGCCTGCCGGAGACGGTGAACCTATGAGCTTTGGATCCATAAGAACCGACATTCCGCAGCCGTATCCGTATCCTATGCGTCCCATAGTAAAACGGAGATCTGTAAGCGAGTTTTCGCCCAAAAGATTTACTTTTATCTTTTCCACCGTCTCCGGCTTCAATATGCGAACACCATCCGCGCTTTCGCCGCCGCAAGCAAGCGTGTCAGCAAGCTTTATGTAATCGTCTGTGCAGCTTATAAGACCCGCTCCTCCGCTTTCATAGCTTTCTGAAAGCTGATAGTTGCATGTTTGCTCCATCGGCACAAAACGACCTTTCTCATCACAAATATACTGCTGTGCAAGACTTTCTATCGAACTGTTATCTGGTTTTGCAAAGAAAGTATGTTTCATGCCAAGCGGCTCCCAGATGTTTTTCTTTAAATACTCGCCAAAACTCATGCCGGAAACGACTTCAATAATTGCGGCGGCGACATCATGGCTAAGACTGTAGAAAAAGTGTGTTCCAGGCTGGAACAACAACGGGCTTTCTACAAAAGAATCAACAAGCTCTCGTGTTGTAGCGCTCTGCCCTTTCTCCTTAAGCACGCGGACAATTCCTGGGCGTTCCAAGTTATAGTTCAACCCTGACTGCATTGAAACAAGATGCTTCAGTTTCATCGGTTGTTCTAGCGGATATGTCTTTCCTGCAATATCTACGACAGCATTTCCATAAGCCGGTAAATATTTCGCGACATCGTCTTCCAAAGAAAGCTTACCCTGCTCAATAAGCTGCATTACAGATGTCATCGTCTGAACTTTCGTCATAGAGAACATCATGTACAATGTGTCGGCACTTACTTTTTTCGTATGGTTAATATCTACAGTTCCGTTCATGTGGCGGAAAATCTGTTTGTGATTCTGATATACGATACAATCAACCGACGGAATCCCTATTTCAACCAATGAATCCAGGTAATCCGTAAGTTTTTGAAAATTTTCTTCCTTCATCTTTATTTCCTTCCTTTATTTTTTATTGTACATCATAAACTATGGTAGCGGAATAAAATTTTTAAGCAAAACGTACCCCACAACGAACAGCAGTCCTGGCAAGAAATTCGCTGTTTTTATGTTCTTTATTGAAAGCAGATTGAAGCCTATCATAATAACCATAGCACCGCCACATGCAGTAAGCTCGGTAAGCATAAGCTCGCTTATATAAGGCGCAATGAACGATGACATAAGCGTAAGCACACCTTGATACACAAGGATTGCGACGAACGAAAATAGCGTTCCTATACCCATTGAAGCAGCGAATACAATCGCCATAAAGCCATCTAGAATCGATTTTGTAAAGATTAGTGTGTAATTATGTTCTATTCCGGCCTTAAAAGAACCAAGTATTGCCATAGAACCGACACAAAACAAAACAGAAGAGTTAAGGAACGCATATGCAAAGTTCTTTTTGGTTGGTGCAGCATCGGTTGCTGCGGGGTCAGGCTTTTTCCGCGAGACAAGTTTTTCAAGCTTACTTCCAAGCTTAAGAATCGCACCGTCTATGTTTATCAAAGTTCCCAAGAGCCCGCCCAGAATAAGGCAGAGCGCAAGACAAATAACGCTGTTGTATTCGAGCGTCATCTGAATACCAAGAACAAGGGAGATTATTCCAGCTCCAGTTGTAACAACATCAGAGAATGCTTTTGTTATTTTACGGGCAAAAAGGCATCCAAGAAGCGAACCGACAATAACGGTCGCACAGTTAACGAAAACAGCTATCATAATAAGCCGATTCTACTTGTTTCTATGAAAAAAAACAATAGAATTATTCCGCTTTTCTTACCACCCGGAAGCCAACACTTGCACGGACTTCATCCGGTCCATTAAAGAGTCTTGCAGAGACTCGGCAATAATCCGCATCTCCGCACCAGAATGCACCACGGTTCATTCTAGAATCATTGTATGACAGCGGTGAATCTGGTCCATGTGGATTCGTCGATTTTGAACCTTCATAATAACTCGGATAATAATAATCGTACCAATCCCAGCACCATTCACCGACATTGCCACTCAAATCGTATATACCAAGCTCATTCGGCTGTTTTGTCTTTACATCATGCGTCTCTTCATTGCTGTTGCCGTTGTACCAAGCGACAGTTTCTATTCTGTTGCTTCCGCTGTACTTATATCCGCGGCTTTTGCTTCCGCCTCTTGCGGCATACTCCCATTCTGCTTCTGTTGGGAGCCTGTAACCGTTAGCATTCCAATCACATTTAACTGCCCCGTCATAGCTATAGCAAGGAGTCAGCCCCTCTTTTTTACTAAGCATATTGCAGTATTCTACCGCATCGAACCATGAAACTTGCTCGACTGGTCTGTTGCTTCCTTCAAAAAGACTCGGATATGTTCCTATAACAGCTGCGAATTCCGCCTGAGTAACTTCGTGGTCGCACATATAGAAGCTGCTCACTGTTATGTCATGTATACGCTGTTCATTGTATTCATCGGTATTGCTTCCCATAGCGAACGTGCCGCCTTTAACGAATATCATTCCTTTAGTTTTCATCGTTGTTTGGGTTACGGAAGAAGTGTTGTTTTTTCCGCTTTGGACGGCATTACGTACAATGCGGAAACCAAGATTGTCACCACCTCCGCTTGGGTCTGCATAATATCTTGCTGAAACAGTAGTGTCCGAAGGAATGTCATAGTAGCTTCCACCACGAATGATATAATTATATCCGTCCGTCTTGCCTTTTGGGTTTGTTTCTGCGGAACTGCCATAGCTGCCGTATATATCCCAGCACCATTCAAACAAGTTGCCGTTCATATCGTAAAGTTTCAGTTCGTTAGGCTGCTTTGTCTTTACTTCATGCGACTCATAACCGCTGTTTTCCCCATACCAAGCGACTGTACCGATTTTGTTGCTTCCGCTGTATGTATATCCTTTGCTTTTTGCTCCGCCTCTTGCGGCGTATTCCCATTCTGCTTCTGTCGGGAGCCGGTAGCCATTTGCGGTCCAGTCGCATGTGAACACACCATGAGTGTTTTGATAGCACGGTGTAAGTCCTTTGCTCCGGCTAAGCCTGTTGCAGTATTCAACGGCATCGTACCATTTGACATTTTCTACAGGAAGATTGTCTCCAACATTGTTGCTTGGATTCATCCACATAACAGAAGCATATTCAGCTTGTGTCACTTCATGGTCGCAAATGTAAAAGCTGCTTACAGTGACTTTATGCGCGGGCTTTTCGTTCTTATTGCTGGAGTTGTTTCCCATTGTGAACGTTCCGCCCTCAACGAAAATGAAGCCGTCATTGATTGATGCTGTTGACTGAGAGGCTGCCGTTCTTGACGTTTGGGCTGTTATTGTTGCAAATATCCCGATTTCAAGTACGAATAAAAGTGTGATAAATCTTGATAAACTCTTCATAATGCTCTCCTTAGTTTTAAGAACCTATTACTCAATATAACACAAAGAGAGGAATTTATCAAAAAGTAGTTGTGAGCGATTTTGGCTCTCCGGTGAGCAAAATCCGCAGATTAAGTTTTACATACGCGCAAATTTCACGTACATAATTATGTGGCACGTAAATCGCAGGACATTTGGCCGGAATGCCCTTTATGTTCGTGAATCCCATACGATGCGCAAGCCGTTCTGAACGACGCAGATGGAAGCGGCTTGTAACTACAGCTGTCGGAGTTTCAAGTATCTCTTCTACACTTACGCCTTTGTATTCTGCAAGCATTTTGCAGCTATATTGGAAATTCTGTATCGTATCAAGCGCTTTATCCTCTACAAGAATGCGTTCAGGCGCAACTCCCCTTTTTACGAGCTGGTTCTTCATCTCCGGGGCTTCAGGATACGGCAGCCAATCAAGGACACCGCCGGTCACAACACAAATCGCGTCTTGATTCGCGTTTAAGTATTCCACAGCTTTTTCAATTCGGCTTATAACAGCCGGGGACACATTACCGTCTTTGTCAATGCCGCCGCCGAGCAGGATTACGTGTTCTGCTTTATCATCTATTCCTACAACTTCTGGTGTCAGTATAAAAATCAGATTGATTATAGAAATAACGGCAGCAACGCTTGCAAAGCTTATAAACGCGATTTTTAGCCAGCGTTTCCAAACGCTCCAAAATGAATGATGTGTTTTTATCCGGTATATCCCGACAAAAATGAGATAAGCGCCGAGAGCCAACCATATATGGGTGAAAGAAAAGACATTATCCCAGAATGTACCTGGGTTTATTGAAATTAACGTAACGTCATAGCCAATACTGATGATTCCAAGGATGATTAAAAGCACGCTCATTTTTTTACTCTGATTACCTTTGCAGAAAGCGGCTCGATCAAAAGTTTGTCATTAGAAACATATTCCTGATAGATAGGATATGACGAAGCTTTTTCAGCATCAACAAAGACATCCGCCATTTTGCGGGATTTTGCGTCATTTTTGGCCTTTTCGTGTGGCAAAGCCAGTGTGACATCATTTTTGCTCGCGTTGAACGCCAAATACCAGATAAAATCGCCGTCATCTAGCGAATAAAACAAAACCTGCGGATGTTCTGGTGTAGGTAAAAACCGAGCCGCACGCTCAATATCCGCATGTGTTTTCATACGGAAAACCGGGAAGTCACGTCGGAGCGCAATAAGCCCCTTTGTATACGGAATCAGGAACGAATACATTTTTTCGGCATCGGTTTCCGGCTGCCAGTGTATGCGGTTTATCGAATCTGATGACTGGTAGCTGTTTTTCACGAACCAGTCTTCTGTTTCCGGCACGCCTTCTTTTTTTTCAGGTAACGCTTTCGTACGGCCAAGCTCCTGACCAGCATGAATAAATGCAATTCCTTGGCTTGTAAGAAGAAGTGCGTTCGAAAGCTTTAGTCGTCGCAAAACTTCTTGCCGCCCTTCTTCTATCGATTCATCGGCACCAGTGTTCAGTACGATTGAGTCATGGAGCGTAAGGCCGTCGTGACACGCGATATAAAGAACATTGTCAGCCGGATTGTCAGCTGTGTAATTAGACTGTGGGCGGCCTGTGCAGTTAAAGAAAAGCTGTTCAATTTGTTCATTTTCCAAGTTGCCGTCGTTAAGGAAAGCAGGCATACGCTCATTAAAACCGCCGCCCTTGCACAAATCGCGGAATTCATCGTTAAAAACAGCGATATTATCAGTTTTGAGCATGTAATTCTGATCCATGCCGACAGTTCCTTTTGGACCGGTATATAGCTTCCAGCCTTCGCCTATAAAAAGGATGTCTTTTTTAATAGCGCAGCATTCTTCATAGCAACGAAGCATCGTCTCGCTATCGATAAGCCCCATTATGTCGAAACGGAAGCCGTCTACGCCGTATTCTTTCACCCAGTATGCCGCAGAATCAATGATGAGGCGGCGCATCATAGCATGTTCAGAAGCTGTGTCGTTACCACAGCACGAACCGTTAAGATAGTTGCCATTTTTGTCGAGTCGGAAGTAGTAGCCTGGAACAATATCGTCCAAAAGCGAAGTACGCGAAATGTGGTTGTATACAACGTCGAGTATTACGCGAAGCCCTTTATGATGCGCCGCTGACACAAGCGAACGAAGTTCTTTTATGCGTGTGTATGGGTTTTCCGGCGTTTCTGAGAACCAGCCTTCGGGCGTGAACCAGTTTTGCGGGTCATATCCCCAGTTATAATTATTGTTTTTCGTAGTGCCGTCCGCTTCATAGCGTTTGTTTGTTTCATCGGTGTTGTAAAACTTAAGTACCGGCATAAGCTGGATATGCGTTACGCCAAGTTCAGCAAAATAGTCGAGTTTTTCCTCGAGTGCGGTGTATGTGCCACCGGTGCTGTCTGGATTTATCGTAGCATCGCGGACGGAAACCTCGTAAACGATAGCGTCCGTTCCTGTACAGATGCTCCCGTTTACGGAGTTTTCACGTTTTCCAGCGGTCGTGCACCTTGCTTGCCATTCGTCCGGAATCGTTTTTTCGTCATGAATATCAAGTACAGCCGCCCTTCCCGGCGTACCGTCGTTTAAGAATACAGCCATCGACACCGCGTAAGGATCAAGGCACACATTCTCGCCATCACCGGTATCAACGACATACTCGTAAAAATGGCCGTTTATTTCTTCAGTCTTGTCGTGCTCGTAAGTCCATACTCCGTTTTCAGGGTTGTATTCGCAGTCTTTTGTAAAAATTGGCGCGGTGTCACCACTGCGTTTATAATACTTTATTTTTACGGAAAAAGCCGCCGGAGACCACAGCCTGAAGATGACTGTTCCTTGTCCTGTAAAATGAATGCCAAGCTTCATTTTTTCGTCTGGAATAATTTCCTCGGCTTCCTGCCAGCAAGAAACAGGGTTATTGTTACGATATATTTTGTCCATACGTTATGACTTTACATAGTTTTGGAAATTTCTGCAAGATTTCGGGTTGTTTCATATTGACTAAAAAAAGTCTTTGATATATATTACTTCCTGTCACGCGGGGATGGTGG
>JAEEGJ010027573.1_pt1 | contig 11393 bp, 8 predicted proteins | sample 8958761 | NCBI WGS metagenome assembly JAEEGJ01 (sample SAMN16246546, study PRJNA631951) | gut metagenome | biome: gut microbiome; feature: rumen; material: RS-attached | host: Bos | place: Iran: Karaj | collected 2018-10
TACCAATAGATGGAGGATAAAGGATAAGAAATATCATGTTCATTTTCCCACAGTTGGTTACATAAACGATAGTAACAATATTTGTATGCGGGATAGCTGCCTCATACTTTCCGTTACCCTCAACAACAATAGTATTCCATGTATGAATCCAAATGACTCTACTTATATCACCCCAGAATTGCTGTCTGGATGGATGACTTCCAAAAAGGATTTTCGGTACGGTTACATTGAGACGGAGTGCTATCTTCCGAAGAACCATCACTATTGGCCATGTTTTTGGACAACGGGGAGAAATGATTCGATTGATGACTATGACGAAGTGGATGTTTTTGAACGCACTGCCACCCATGATACCGATTACCCTTACATTATTAGGCAGAATTGCTATAATGGAGCTGGTACAACTCACGAGTCTTTTATCTCAAGTATCCTAACCATGGCCAATCACGATTCCATCACAGGAAGGACATCGGTGTTCGGGGCGGAAATCCTACCCAAGGAGGTGGTGTTCTACATCAATGGCCACATCACCGGCCACCTAAAATACCATGAAAATTTGGGTAACGATTGGAATACATATACATGTACGGACATTGAGGAAATGATACGGATGTTTTTTGTGTTCAGCCTTACCTGTCCTGAAACCCAACATACATTGCCTCTACCTGTAGAATCCGCTAAATTCAAATATTTGAGGTGCTACAAACTGGAGCGGGGCGGCATAGACACTTATCACCCTATTATTTTTGTTCCGTCGGACGAATCCACAAAAGTCTATCCGCATGTCATCTTGGGAGGAAATGGCTGTTCGGCGAGCATATCCACGCCAACGGCAATATGGGCAGAACAGGACATCGTTCTTGACAAAGGTTTTGAATTGTCGACAGGTACGTCGTTTTCCGCCCGCGTCATTTCCGTTCCAGATCCCGAAGACTCGCCTATATACATCCAGAACTGCCATCACAATTCATCAAAACAACAAAAACCATAGTAATATGAAAAAGTTAATCCTAACAACAGCCATCGTCATGGGGCTTGCGACAACGGCTTTTTCGCAGGCTTCACAGGTTTTCCAACCCGACACGGTCGTCTTGCTGTATGACCATTCCTATTTTGAAGTGGGCGAAACGATGAAGTTTGTCATGTCTTACGATACGGATGGGATTTTGTCCCAATGCGAGCAGTATTACAGCGAGCAGCCTTACAAAAACATCGATTTGAAGGCAGAAGCCTATTTGAGGCTGCCTATCCAACTTCGGACCGTTTACGAATATGACCCTTCACTAAATGTGGTTAAGATGACAGAGCAATACTTTGCCCCGCCGAGGCCACCAAGATACATCAGAGATTACGTCTACGAGGACGGGAAACGGATCATGTATGTTCGCCATTATGATGGCATCGAGGTGTATTATTGCGTGGACAGTGTTTTGTATCAGTACGATATCGAAGGGAGGCCACTTCATGAGACAGTATATAGGATGAATAACCAACTCATACTCTCCAAGGAAATAGACTATTCCTACGGCAATTCAGTCGTCGAAAAAACGACGAATGGACTATCCCTTTATGGAATAGCTGGTGACTGGGTGACCTTGGAAAGGAAGACGCAGACCTATGGCGACGACGAGACCTTGTTGACCGTCGAGACGGAGAGCTACGAGAACCCGACCACCTTGGAAACCTATTCGTATGACGGGGAAGGCCGCATCACAAACATCCTGACGCAGACCCTTTCCGACGACAATAAGTGGGTGAACTCCAAGCTGTTGGAATACACTTACGACGGCGAAGGCCACCTAATTCTTGCGGAAATCAAGTCGTGGCAGGAAGGGGAGTTTGTCCATGCACACCGTGCCGTCTACGAGCTGAACGAGGCAGGGTATCCGGCCGTGATTGACTTCGAGAAGTGGAACGGCGAGGAATGGGTACAAGGTACTTGGAAAGCGGGTTTCTACATCTTCAAGGAACCCTACCTCAGCAGGCAGAACGCCTTCCTGTGCCGCACAGATGCCAAGCATATTGAGATTTCGTACACCAATACGGAACTCCCGGCTTACGATGTGGAAGAGCACACAACTACTGGCGATGCTGTCGTCACTATTTACCCCAACCCCGCCAACAGCATAGTCACCATCACAGGCAAGAACTTGAAATCCGCAGAAGTTCTCAACGTCCTAGGCCAGTCCGTGGCCACGGTCAAAGGTCAGGGCGAAACCCTGCAAATTGACATGGCCAACCTGCCCACGGGTGTTTACTTCGTCAACATTACGGACGAGGAAGGGCGGAAGTGTGTTAGGAAGGTGGTGAAGGAGTAAGCCGTTATACGGCATGATGTTGCTTTGTTTGAACATGATGGCGAAGAACATAGATGAAATAGGAGATGCTTTAGAAGAATGTGTATATTGTCGAGACAGCATCACCAAATTATACAAGCATTTTATTGACAAACCATAAAATCACATCACCATGAAACACACACTTTGTATTTTTGCCTTGCTATTGGGCTTTTCAACAATCGCAAGGGCACAGTACTACGAAACTTACCAGCCCGATTCCGTAGTCATCGTTTTCGACACCGTCGAGCAGCCCTTATACAATTATGGCGGCGTTTTTACCCTTTCATGTCAATATGACTCATTTGGGCTGCTCACCCATTCAAGGTACGAATCTGCCTCTGATGTCATGTGGAAATACACGGATGACAGCTATTCTTACGACAACCTTCATAACTGTACCCGTATCAGCACCCAATATGACGGATACGACTTCTATGATGTCATGTATGACCAGAAAAGATACACGTACAATGATAATGTTCTGACAAATTACGGCTATTATATCTACGACATGCATTACGATATGCCGATGCGCAGTCCTTGGATATGTTATGACAGTATCGCCTATGCGTATGACGAAGACGGTCGAATTGCCAAGGAAACCGTGTTCTACCTTTCCAGCCACGTCAACGACATCTCCTACGAGTATTTTGGCAAAACGACCACTATCATTACCGAAGGGTATCCCAATGGGTCGAGTGTCTGGCAAGTGCTTAGCCAGAGAGTCCAGACATTCTCGGATGATGGTTTGATGTTAACCGAAACCAAGACCGGACTCAACCAACCAAGCACAAGAAAGACTTATTCGTATACCGAAGGTGGTAAGCTTGAGAGTGTGCTGTCGCAACAGTCTGTTGGCGAAGACTGGGTAAACACCCAATTGCTGCAATACACTTTCAATGCCGACGGGCAGCTCATCCTTGCTGAAATAAAAAGATGGGAGAACGATGATTTCGTTGAGACATTCCGAGCGGTTTACGAGATAAATGACGCTGGATATCCTACAGAAGTGGTTTTCGAGAAGAGGGAAAACGGAGAATGGACGGGTGGCTCATGGAAAAACGGTTTTTATGTTTTTTCTGAGGATCATCTTGAGCGCCAAAACGATATCCTTTGTCGAAACTATGTACAACGTGTCATCATTCACTATGCCACCACTCAAATTCCAGACTACGATGTGGAAGAACATCAAACCGACCAAGCCTTCGCCACCCTTCACCCCAACCCCGCCAACAGCATGGTCACCATCACAGGCAAGAACCTGAAATCCGCCGAAGTCCTCAACATGCTCGGCCAGCGCGTGGCCAAGGTGCAAGGCCAGGGCGAAACCCTGCAAGTCGACATCGCCAAGCTGCCTGCGGGCGTTTACTTCGTCAACGTCACCGATGCGGAAGGGCGGAAGTGCGTTAGGAAAGTGGTGAAGGAATAGTCATGGACATTAAAAACCCCCAGTTTTGAAACCGGCGGATGGCAAATCCGCCGGAACTGGGGAAGCCCAAACCCGATGATTGCATAGACATACCTATAGACAAGAGTAGGATCTCGGTTTTCCAACGGTTTGGAATACAGTTTCTTGCGGTTTTTTCTCTTCATAAAATGATAGACAAGGCCTTTCGGAGGCTTGACAAAGTGATTTTCGCTTTTTGGAATGCGATATTTTTGTAGTGTGATGTCACAAAGTAAAGTTTACAACTAAAAAAACCATAGTAAGTAGATGAGCATATTTAGTTTACATATTGGACGCGAGACTACGAGACTGCGAGACAATAATGCTGTTGGCCTTTAGCAGTTAGCTTTTAGCTATTAGAAAACCAGCATGCAAGCTAATGGCTAATAGCTAATGGCTAACAGCATAAAAAGCTTCCGTGTCCCGAAGTCCCGTGTCCCGCGTCAAAGAAACATGTAGTTTAATTTTGAACAGATACTTAATAATTAAATGGGCATAAATAGTTTACATATTGACACAGGACTACAGAATTTGCGTCGCTTTGCGTCACTGCGAGGGACGAAGCAGTCTAGGGATGAAACTTCAAGACAGGGTTCTACTTCGAGCCTTTGTTGACAATTACATGCCTGGATTGCTTCGTTGTTCCTCCTCGCAAAGACGCGAAGCGGCAGAAATGAACCGAAGTCAAGAATGACGTAATTTAATTTTGAATAGTAACTTAACTTTAAAAACATAATATTATGAAAACAAAAACCTTAGCTTTGAGTCTTGCACTCATCGGAATGTTGGCGGTCACCTCTTGCACGAAGGAATTCACCGTCACGGTCAAATCAAACAACGAAACATGGGGCTCTGTCACAGGCAGTGGCACCTACGCATCTGGAGCCACAGCAACCCTTGCTGCGGTTCCTTCCGAAAACTGCTTCTTCGTGAAATGGAACGATGAAGTCACCGACAACCCACGCACCGTCACAGTCACCAAAGATGTCACCTACACCGCCTACTTCGCCGAGAAGAGTGGCGGCACCTTCTCCTTCTCGGGCAAGGTGCAGAAAGGGCCTTTCGTCACAGGAGCTACTGTTACCGTCAACGAACTCAATGAAAGCCTCGGACAGACAGGCATGTCGTTTACCACCTCCATCTCTTCCAACGACGGAAGTTTCAGCCTTAACAATATTGAGATGGAATCGGATTTGGCCTTGCTCTCTTGCAATGGTTTCTACTACAATTAAGTTATAGGTCAGCTTTCGTCAGCACAAATCACTCTGCAAGCTTTCGCCGACCTGACTGATGAAGAAACTGTCAACATCAACGTGCTAACCCACATCACCAAGGCTCGTATCGAGACCCTGGTGGGAGAGGGCAAGAGTTTTGCCGATGCCAAACGACAAGCAGAAGGTGAGTTTCAAGACTTTCTCGGCGTGACCGAGCATTTCAACCAAGGCTTCGAACAGATGTCCATCGTCTCGGAAGGCGACTTCAACGCCATGCTGCTTGCTTTCTCCATCATCCTTCAAAAGCCATCCAACGATATGATGGAGATTCCCACCCTTCCGGCCCAACTGACCTTGCTCATGACGAACCTCTCCACCGACTTCGCTGACAACGGTGTCGTCGATGACAGAAGCTTGGTCGATAAGTTGATCAACAACATCTCATTACAAAACCAGGTGTACATCAGGCGCAGAATCCAGAACTACTATTCGGGACTCGGCCTTAATGTGGAAATCCCCGACTTCGAGTCCTATATCACGATGTTTCAAGCCGCGCACCAAGAAACGGTAAGCGAATTCGTCTATCCCGATGAAGCTACTCCGGCCCCAGAGTTAGGTCCCGGAGGCGAAGTGCCCAACATCCTCGTGAAAGATGTGACGCAATTCGATGGCACACAAGCCTTCGTTGTAGCAGCGATCACACCTCTGTGGAAGACCCTTAAAGTGAAAGTCACGGGTGATGTACGCCTTGACACAGGTCTCAACAATGGTTGGACCATTTCCAATTACAACAATAATAGCTTTACAATTGTGGCACAACGCCAAAACGCCCTCGTGTCGATGCTCGTCTATCTCATCGGCGACAGCAAAAATGGTTCCGCTACCATTGAGTATTACGAAGACTCCGACACGCCTACCTTCACCAAGCAAATCACTTGGACGGGCGGTTGGCCTTACTACAATAAGTAGATGAGCAATTTTTTGTTGACATAAAAGACTACGGGACTGCGAGACTGCGGAACTACGAGACAGACAAATCCTCGTAGTCGCGAAGTCCCGTGTACCGTAGTCAAAAGATACTGTAGTTTAATTATGAACAATTACCTATTGATGAAAAAACCATTATTTGGCATGCTTGCGCTCCTGTTGCTGACGGGATGCCACCAAGGCAGCAGCGAGGCATACAGCAAACCGCCCGTTAAGCAGCCAGAAGCCTTAGTGGACAGCATTGAGAAAGAAGACTCTATGAAAGCCTTTTTTGAACGGATGCGACGCTGGGAGGTGTTGCATGGGGGCATGAGTCGTACGGAGAGTGATAAATGATAGTTGTGAAAGTTTCCTGAAATTCAGAAAAGATTTTTAAGAAGTTTTCTGAATTTCAGGAAACTTTGTATTTTTGCACACAATTTAAAATTTAAAGATTTATAATTCAAATATTTAAAATTTAGTATTATGAAAAAACTATCTCTAATCCTTATGCTTCTGGCGTTCTCCTTCGGGCTGATGGCCCAAGTTGAAAAGACCTTTACCTTCAATGATTATGGCGAAGGTCAAATCCTTAACGGTCAAGATGGCTGGTATGTTCGTGTACACAGCGCAGGTAATGGTAGCATGGGCCCCATGTACACCGATTTCCTTGGCCATTTCTGGGGCACCACTCCGGAAACGCCCACGGCTGACGAAACCTTAGGTGTGTTTTCACACGCCTCTGGTACCAGCTTTGGCGACATCGCCACCCACGACATCACCCAATACGGTTTCGACTTCTCCAGTGGTGGAGTTGTCGAGATTGAATGCGACCAGTTGCGCGAGTGGTGGGGTACCCTTTTCGGCATCGGCTATGACGGCGATGGCGACGGCTCCGTCCTTCCTCCTATCATGGCAGCGCCCAATCATGCCCTCTACGAGCCTATCACACCCAATCCCAACAGCACCCTTCCCGACGGCGGCGTTTATTTTCTCCTCACGGGTAGCGACACCGATCCCCTTTTCATAAAAGGTGTGGTATTGCCCAACAACACTCCAGCCTGTAATTTTACACCTAACGTAACGGAGAAGAATTGGGCTCGCTATAAGATCTCCATCGACCTTGATGCCAATGACGGCGCTGGCGCTGTCACTTTGTATGCAATGTATGACGTGCCGGGTGGCGAATGGGAGGCAGTGCCGGAATGCCAAGGTGTCAACGTTGGCCTGACCCCAGGCAGCGGCGACAAGTTCGACCCCGCCACATGGCATCACATCTTTATGCTCAACAGCGGCTGGTGCGGCTTCGACAACTTCACCGTGCGCCATTTCCCTGGCGGCTTGACGGCACAGTTTATTGAGTTTACGGAAATCCCAGACCAGTTGGTTTACAACGAACCTATTACCCTTGAGGCCTCCGCAACGTCAGGGCTTCCTGTGACATTTGAAGTCATCCAAGGCCCTGCCACCATCGATGGTAACATCCTCACCCTCACTGGTGAAGAAGGTGTTGTGAAAGTGCGCGCCTCGCAGCCTGGCGACGGCACACAATGGCAACCCGCCCCTGCGGTGAACCGTTCTTTCTATGTGGTAGACCCGGAGAATTATGAGCCTGAAATCACTATCCGTCGTCCTTACGAAGGCACCAAGGTGTATATGCCAGACTTCGAGAACCCCGTCATGGTGGTGTTGAGCGCTTATATTGACCATGGCAACATCCTCAAGTTCGAAGAGGTGAAATGCAATGTTGACGGTCAAGAACTGTATTTGAAGACCGACTATCCCAACAACCCCAACAACGGCTATTGGTACACTACTTGGACTCCCTCGGGCGAAGGCACTTACAACATGACCGTGTCCATCACCCAAACGGGCGGCAAGGTCACCACGGCTTCCAACACTTTCGATGTGACCACTGACTATGACGACATGAACGTCTCTGCCCTCAATGGCGAGGTGGTGGTGAACACAACCTATTTTACCGCTTACGGCGAATATCCTTTCCCGACCCATGTCAACGCTTTCAATGCCATCAACTTGCATTATCTGCACAACTGCGTGAACGGCGACTGCAACACCTACGACCACCAGAGCTATCTCCGCGTGAAGAACTATCGCGGCGAATGGGTGGAACTCTGCCGTTACATCACTCCGTTTGGTAAGGAATGTGTCGACGACCTCGATGTGACTGATTTCACTTCCGTGCTGCAAGGACTTGTCGAATTTGAGTATTATAGCGAACAGTATTCAACCGGTCAAGGTTACAACCCCACCGCTATCTTTGAATACACCAAAGGCATGCCGGAGTATCCTTACGTGGATATGCAGGAGCTGTGGTATGGAAGCTTCTCGTTCGGCGATTACGAGAACTTGTGCCCCATCCCGATGCGTACGGTTGAATTTGATCCTTGTGTCGAAAAAGCCAAACTGAAGCTTACGACCTCTGGACACAACTGGAGTGATACGCAAAATGGTGCCTACAACACGGGTAATGCCGCCGAGTTCTATCACGCCACACACAACATCAACATCAACGGCGCCACGACTTATACACAAGATTTGTGGGAAGCTTGTTCACCCAACCCCGCCGGTTGTCAGCCGCAGAACGGCACTTGGACCTATGCCCGTGCTGGATGGTGCCCTGGCAGCATGACGATGGTGTGGGACTATAGCCTCGACGAGTATATCCCCGATGGCAAAGCAGACGTGCTCTATGAGTTCGACCCGACCTACGTCGACCAATGCCATCCCAACTATCCCGACTGCGTGAGCGGCCAAAACAGCTGCCCGGATTGTACCAATTCCAGCAACCCGATCTTAAAGGTGTCTGGTAAGCTGGTGACCTACAGCCACAACACCGACATCCTGACAGAGGTTCCGGAGTTGCCCGATGTGGATGCGGAGCCCTTCCAGGTGACCATCTCCCCCAATCCCGCCAGAGACCACATGACCATCACCACGGATTATGACAAAGGCAGCGCCAGCGTCGTCATCATCAACCCTCAAGGTGTCAAGGTGCGTGGCTTCAGCGTGAAAGGCTCGACCACCATCGACGTGAGCGACCTGCCGTCGGGGATTTACTTTGTCCATGTAATCGGTGGACAGGTGGTGACGAAGAAGGTGGTTATACAATAAAACCATCGTTTTGGCGTATTCTCAAATAATGAGTATGAAATTACCCATCGTCAACACTTCTAATAACCCTTTGCCTGCTTACGAGACAAAAGCCTCTGCGGGTATGGACCTCCGCGCCTACCTGCCTGATGGACCAATGACCCTTGAACCCATGCAGCGTGGACTCGTGCCAACGGGCCTTTACATGGAAATCCCGGAAGGTTATGAAGGTCAGGTTCGTCCCCGCAGTGGCTTGGCACTCAAAAGCGGCATCACCGTATTGAACTCACCTGGCACCATCGATGCCGACTATCGCGGACAAATCTGCGTCATTCTCATCAACCTGTCCGATAAGCCATTCTTAATTAATAGTGGTGACCGCATCGCGCAGATGGTGATTGCCAGATGCGAGCAGGCTGAACCTGTGCAGGTGGTTACCCTTTCGGAAACGGAACGTGGCGCGGGTGGATTTGGGCATACGGGGAAAAGTTGAGAGTTGAGAGTTGAGAGTTGAGAGTTGAGAGTTTTCAGTTAGAAGCATTAGATATGAGATTTAGAATCGTATTCTTGTTTTTGTTCGTCGGATGTGTTTCGGCTTTTGGGCAGGTGGATGTCAAAAAGAACGCCACCTATTTTTCCAACGGTCTGCAGAGCAAGTACCGCGATGATACCGACGGTGCCATCCGCAATTTCGAGCAAGCCCTGCGTTACATGCCCGACGATGCCGCTTCGATGTTCGAGTTGAGTGTGCAATACGCCAACGCAGGCCGCATCGAGGAAGCCTATAGCATGATTCAGAATGCTGTCAACATTGATCCGGAGAATAAGTGGTACCAGCTGCGCCTTGGCCAGTTTTACCGCAACTTGGAGAAATACGACGACCTCATCAAGCTCTACGAAAGCCTCACAGCAAAACACCCCGACGACCTTGACATGTTGAGTGACCTCATTGATGCCTATTTGATTACGGGAGACTACGATAAGGCCTTGAAAAAGATGGACTTGTTGGAGCATCAGATAGGACAAAACGAGATCATTACGGAGCAGCGCCTCAACATTTATAAGCGTCAAGGCAACAACAAGAAACTGATTTCCGAACTTGAAAAACTCATCACGCAAAACCCTGAAAACCCACGCTATTATAATATGTTGGCGCAGCTTTACGCCGAGTTGGGCAAGGAAAAGGAAGCCCTGGAAGTGTATGAGAGAATCAAGAAAATCAGCCCCGACGACCCCTACATCAACGTTTCGCTGTTGGAGTTTTACGAGCAGAATGGCGACAAGGAGAAGGCTTTCAACGAGTTGATTGCAGCCATCCGCAACAAGAACTTGGATTTGGCTACCAAGGCTAACATCTACGACTATTGGATGCAGAAAAACAACAGCTCGAAACAAATCAACGAGCAGGTCAGGCAATGCGGAGAGGCTTTCATTGAGACGCATCCCGACAACAAACTTGGCTACCTTATCCTCGGTTCCTATTATATCGTCACTGAAAATGCGGTGAAATCCAAGGAGTTGTATCAAAAATCGTTGGTGATTGACAGCACCGACTTCCTTTCATGGCAGAACCTCATTATCAGCGAGTCGCGACTCAACGAGAACGAGGCCGTCCGCGACCATGCCGTGGCCGCCTTGAAGTACTATCCCATGCAATCCGTGTTTTATTGGTACGCAGGTGTGGCAAGCGCTGTATTGGAAAACGACGAAGATGCCATCACCTATCTTGAAAAAGGTCGAAGATATACTTCAGACAAACTCCAGATGGCCAACTTTGATGCTTTCCTCGGTGATCTTTACCATGGCCAAGGTGATGAAGAGAGAGCCTTCGATGCCTACGAACGCGCTCTGCGTAATGACCCGGACAATGTTTTGGTATGCAATAACTACGCCTATTACCTCGCCGTGAAAAACCAAGACCTGGACAAGGCGCTTGAGATGTCGACGAGAGCCATCACCGTCGAGCCTGACAACCCGACCTATTTGGACACTCACGCTTGGGTGCTTTACATGAAAGGCGACTACAAGGAAGCCGAAAAATACATGAAGAAAGCACTGAAACTACTGAAAGAACCTGACGAAACCTACACCAAGCATTATGAGGCCATCATCAATAAACTGAAGAATTGATTTGGTATAAAACATGAGAGGCAAAAGACTATATGGGATCGTTGTTCACTTTAATGTCACGCAAGACAAAAATAGCAATCCTGTCACTTGGCATCGCGCTGCTGGCCTCTTCCTGCTCGGCGCGTAAAAAGATGGTACAGCCTACTCCGCCGCAGTCGTTTGAATGGCTAACGGCTAAGCTTG
>JAEEGJ010027574.1_pt1 | contig 11393 bp, 9 predicted proteins | sample 8958761 | NCBI WGS metagenome assembly JAEEGJ01 (sample SAMN16246546, study PRJNA631951) | gut metagenome | biome: gut microbiome; feature: rumen; material: RS-attached | host: Bos | place: Iran: Karaj | collected 2018-10
AGCTCTCCCTGACGGGCAATCAACTTGTCGAAGTCGGCATCAGGCTCGGCAAATTGATTGTTGCTTTCCTCATATTCCTTCAGGATATCGACGATCTCTTGCACGCCTTCTTCCACCACTTGGCGGACGGTCTTGTTGTCATCCAACTGAGGCTCCTGGTCAAGCATTCCGATGGAGTAGCCAGGCGAGAACACCACTTCGCCGTTATAGGACTTCTCTTTGCCAGCGATGATGCGAAGCAAAGTTGACTTACCTGCACCGTTTAAGCCGATGATGCCGATTTTGGCGCCATAGAAGAAGGAGAGGTAGATGTCTTTCAGTATTTGTCTTGAAGGCGGGATAACCTTGCTCACGCCTACCATCGAGAAGATGATTTTTTTGTCGTCAGTTTGTGCCATATTTTTTCATTTCTTTTTCCAATATTTCCGTTGCTTTGCCCCAGTCATACACACGGTTCGTGAAGTCGAATCCGGCTTGGGCGATTTGGGTTGCTTTCTCCTTGTCGGTCAACAAGGTGATGATGTGTTGTGCCAATTCCTCGGCATTGCTGCCAACCAAGATTTCCTCGTTGGGTTTGGCGCCGAGTGAAGCGTTGGCCAAGGGTGAGGTGATGGCTGGAAGTCCCATCGACATAGCTTCCAGCAGCTTGTTTTGCAGTCCGGTGCCGATACGCATGGGAGCAATAAACACACGGCTCTTAGCGTATGCGTCGCGGATATCGTCGAGCCATCCGCTCACGATGATACGATCCGAAGCGGCTTTCTTGACCTTAGGATCGGGGTTGGCGCCAGCGATGTACATCTTGGTGTTGGGCAGCGTCTTCCAAACGATGGGAAGAATTTCGTTGGCGAGGTAATCCACGGCGTTCACGTTGGGTGGGTAGCTCATGTTGCCAGTAAACACCACGTCGTATTCCTTTTCCTGCTGCTGTGGCTTGAAGAAGTCATGATCCACGCCATTGGGGATGATGAGAATCTTGTCGCGGTCGGGATGTGGAAACAGTTTGCGGTCAGGCTCGCTGATGATGGTCTTCACGTCGAAGTCATCGAAAATGGCGGCCTCATAACGGCAAAGCCGTTGGTATTCCATGTTGAACACAGGTCGGGTGATCCATGAGGCGATATCTCGGCGGCGTTTCATGCCATAAGAGAAAATATCTTGATAGTCAATGGCTTTCGGAAGGTCTTTATGTCGAATGTATTCTGCGACACGCAGCAACTGTCCATAGAGCATGTCTGGCTTATGCTTCTGAATGAGCTCATCGACCTTTCGTGAAGCCTTGCGATTGTAAAAATAGCCGCATTGCATGGGCAATCCTTTTAGGAAAGCCCGAACCAGTCCAAACAGGATTTGAAGCTTTGATATCTTGATGAAGTTGATGGATTGGCAGTAGGGTTGGAGGGCGTGAAAGGCTTTCTGCTCATCGACCTTCGCATTGTCGTTAAGGGCGCAGAGCACGATCTCGTTGTTTCTCGAGAGCTGTCTGATTTGGTGGTAAGCCCTGAGTTTGTCGCCTTTTTCAAGCGGATAGGGTATGCGGGGTAGGAGAACAAAGATTTTCATACGAATGTGATTTTCGAGGAAGGCTTGATCTGCTCATAAAACATGAGAAGCCGCTCGGTGATTTTACGGTTGTCGTAGACGTCTTCCACCAACTTACGTGCCGCTCTTCCAATTTCCTCGGCCATGGCCGGATTCTCGTTGATGCGGCGTATTGACTCAGCTATCTGAGCTTTATTCTCTGCGATGATGATGTTGACGTTTTCGGTGTAAAGTATGCCTTCGGCGCCGACCATCGTAGTGATGACGGTCTTGCCTAAAGCCATGGACTCGATGATCTTGATACGGATGCCGCTACCTGAGAGCAGGGGAACGATGGCAACGTTGTGGTCGGCCACAAATGCTTTGGCGTCAGGCACTTCACCGACGACATCCACGTGCTCATTTTTCAGGACCCGTAGCCATTCGGGCATGTGGCGTCCCGCTAAATGGAAGACGAAATCAGGAACCTTTGCAGTCACGGCATCCATGCAGTTCTCAATAAACCACTTGATACCTTCCACGTTGGGCATCCAGTTCATCGATCCGATGTGATAGAAGGAAGGCTTCCCTTCAATGGTATAGCTAGGCTTGAACTCGTCGGGATAGACGCCGTAAGGGATGTCGATGGTGCTGGCGGCGCAGTATTTTCTGAAAACAGCAGCATCTTTGCGGGTGATGGCGGCGATGCCATCGACCTTGCTGATGACCGATAGCTCGTAGTTCTTCAATGTTTTGGCCAGATGCTTGATGTAAGCCCGTTTCAGGAAAAACCGTGTGCCTTTAGCGATGCGTTCCCAGATGAGGTGCTCCACATTGTGGGCACGCAACACGATCCTGGCTTTGGTATATTTTCGAATGGTGTCGATGTAAGGCGCCATATAGAGTGTCTCAAGCTGCACTACATCATAAATGTCTTCTTTCAGCACCTCGATCAGACGGTTGTTGAAGTTCTTCGAAATAAAGCGCTCCACATGATATGACTTGTTGGTGAAGAGGTTCTTGAAAGCCTGAAATGGTCTCACGCGCAAATCCACGTCAATCAGCTCGATGCCGGTTTTCTGCTTGTAATCCTCCGGAATGTCCTCTGGAGTGACATTGAACTTCTTGCTGTTGACGGCCATGATTTTGACCTGATGTCCGGCGTTGAGCAGTCCCGTGACGATGCTGTTCATGGCCATAGGGCCGCCTTCAAAGGCAGGATAGGGTGATTTGTTGCAGAGCAGTAGTATCTTCATAGGCTTAGTATTTTGTGGCCTTGAAAGTCAAGATAAGGCCGATGGGGAAGATGATGATGGAGGAAATCCAAACGCCTAAGAACATGTTCAGGTCGCCGAATTCCGCCATGCGTTCCGCCACGGTTGAAATAATGTAGTATATGACGAAGAACAGCACGGAGATTACCACGGGGAGCCCCAGTCCTCCTTTACGGATGATCGCCCCCAAAGGTGCGCCGATGAAGAAGAAGATGAGGCATGCGAAACTCAGCGTAAACTTCTTATGCCATTCTTTTTTATGTTTCTTGATATTCAGTATCTGGTTTTGGAAGTCCTGTCGGTGGAACGAGACGTTCTCTTTGGCGTTGCGTGAGATGCCGACAGCCATCTCGAGCACAGAGCTTCGAACGCCAGGGTCGAGGTGCTCAAGCAAAGGCCATTGGAGTTGAGAGTTGAGAGTTGAGAGTTGAGAGTTGTCCTTTTTTTGGCTTTGGTAATTGCTCAGGCGTTGCTTGAAGCTTTGGCGAAAGCCCACTTGTCTTTCGTCATACCGTTTTTCCAACGAATCCAGTGCGGTGCTAAGCTGATGTGTGTTCATCATGGCTTGGTACGACTTGTACATCTCTTCGTTCGACCTGGTCAGGTCAAAACTCTCCAAGCTGAACTTGATCTGCTCTTCCTTGAACGACATTCGCTCAAAGGGTCGCTTGGTTCTAAATGTGGCCTCGTCGGAATTGTCCTCGGTGTAATTGTGTCCATTGTAAAGGGTGAAGATGATGGTGCGCTGGTTGGGACTGAGCGACATCATGCCTGAGTCGGCCACTATGATTTTGTTGTTGCCTTCGCGATCCGTGTGGTCGTAAATCTTGACTCCGTAAATGGTGCTGCCGTCTTTTCCTTTCTTATCGACATAAATGACATAGTTCTCGATGTCTTTGTAGAACTGCCCTTCCTTGATGTCGAAAGCGAGTTTCTGCCTTCGGATGTCGAAAAGCAAGGTCTTGAATTTCAGCATAGCCACAGGGTTGATGCTGTTTGAGAAGACGAAGGCGAGGCCACTGAGCATCACGGAGAACAAGAGCAACGGACGCATGGCGGTCCAGAGTGATATGCCTGAAGCCTTGATGGCTACCAACTCGTAATGCTCGCCGAGGTCGCCGAAGCTCATGATGGAGGCCAACAGGATGGCCAAAGGCAACGCCATGGGTACGAAGGTGACCGAGGCATGGAAAAACAACTCCATGAGGATCTTGAACGACAAGCCTTTACCTACCAAATCATCCACATAAACCCATAAGAACTGCATCAACAGCACAAAGATCACGATGAAAAACGTGAAGATGAAACTGCCGAGAAAGGAGCTCAATATGAGTTTATAAAGCTTTTTCACTGGTTGAGAATTAATGCAAAGGTATGATTTTTTCTCGTACCTTTGCAACATGAAAGCTAAAGTTTTATTATTGTTTCTTGCGATTGTCGCATCAAGTTCTGTTTTCGCGCAGAACGCCAAGAAATCGCACACTATCAGTGGCTATGTGACTGATGCTAAGAGCCAAGAGACCTTGCTCGGGGCATCGGTTTACGAGACAGCTACCATGAAAGGTTCCGTTACCAATAACTTCGGTTATTATACCTTGAAATTGTCTGAGGGTCAAGTCAAATTGAAGGCTTCGTTTGTGGGCTTTGAGTCTTACGAGACGGCCTTCGACTTGAAAAACGATACGGTGATCAACATCGCTTTGGCACAGTCGCTCCAACTGAGTGAGGTGACGGTGACAGGTAAGGCGATTGATAATCATGTGAAGGGCGCCCAGATGAGCACCATCGAGTTGCCTGTGACCCAACTGAAGAAGGTTCCGGCCATGTTTGGCGAGACCGATGTCATCAAGGCCTTGCAGTTGCTGCCTGGTGTACAGAGTGGCACTGAGGGCTCTGCGGGCATGTATGTTCGCGGTGGCGGCCCTGACGAAAACCTGATCTTGCTTGATGGCATACCGCTTTACAATGTCAACCATGCCGCTGGATTCTTCTCCGCTTTCAACTCCGACGCCATCAAAAACGTCACTTTGTATAAAGGTAACTTCCCGGCTCGTTTTGGCGGTCGCCTCTCATCGGTGATTGATGTGCACATGAAAGATGGCGACATGTATGAGTACCACGGCAATGTCAGTCTTGGTCTTATTGCCGCCAAAGTTAATGTGGAAGGCCCCATCGTCAAAGGCAAGACCTCGTTCAACGTATCGTTCAGACGTACTTATTTTGATCTCATTGCCGCTCCGCTACTTGCTCTTATTACCAGAGGAGAAATGGGCGAAGGCAATAGCATTTGGGGCGGTTATTATTTCTATGACCTCAACCTGAAAATCAACCATAAGTTCTCCGATAAGGACCGTCTTTTTTTCAGCCTTTATTCAGGCGATGACAAAGTGTATGCACGCATTAGATCCAAAGAGGACTATTACGATAATAATTATGAGCTCTATTCAGAGCAAAAGATGAACCTTGACTGGATGTGGGGTAACCGCGTGGCAGCACTACGCTGGAACCACGTCATCCGTCCGAACCTTTTCATGAACGTTACCGGAGCTTATACCCAGTATCGCCATTATTTGGGAGCCGATATCGGTAGTGACACTTGGTATAAGGAATTTAATCAAACCTATAGTAGTTCTGAGAGCGCTCAGTTGAACTTGAACTCGGGTATTTACGATTTCAGTGGGAAAGCTGATTTTGACTACAAGCCTTTCGATAACCACGATGTGAAGTTCGGTGCCAACATCACCCATCACACCTATAAGCCTACTACTTTGGGCATCCATCTCGAAGAGGAGGAGAGTGGTCAGCAAGGATTCAATTACGATACGGTGACAAACGACTCACGCATTAGAGCACTGGAGACTGATCTGTATGTGGAAGACAATTGGGATATCAGCAACTATTTCAAGCTGAATTTTGGCTTGCATTATTCCACCTTCACCGTTGACAAAAAGACTTATCACAGTGTCCAGCCAAGGGTGAGCCTGCGTTCCCTGATTACTGAAAACCTCTCGCTTAAAGCAGGTTATGCCTACATGAGCCAGTATATCCATCTGCTCTCGAGCAATGCCATCAGCCTGCCGACAGACCTCTGGGTACCTGTCACCGGCGAGATTGTCCCGATGAACTCCCATCAAGTGGCATTGGGTGCTTTTTATGAGTGGAATGGCTATGAGTTCTCGGTGGAAGGCTATTACAAGAAGATGAACAACGTATTGGAGTACAAGGACGGCGCTTCTTTCTTCTCGATTGATGAGACCGATTGGCAGGATAAAGTGGTGATGGGCGACGGCTGGGCTTACGGCATCGAGTTCTTCGTTCAGAAAAACGTGGGTAAGTTCACTGGCTGGCTGGGTTACACCTGGGCGCACTCTGACCGTCTCTTCAACCGTCCGGGACAGGAACTGAATTATGGCAAGCCTTTCCCCGCCAAGTATGACCGTCGTCACGACATAAGCGTTGTGCTTATGTATGAGTTCAACGACCATATTGATGTGGGAGCCACATGGGTCTACAGCACCGGCAACTGCGCTACGCTGGCCTTACAAAACTACCATGGACTCAGTGGCCTTGACATGTTTGGCTATTCTCAAACGGTTGGTTACATCAATAACCGCAACAACTACCGTTACAGCAACTATCACCGACTCGACTTGGTGGCTAATTTCCACTGGAAGTATGAGCGGGGAGAGAATATCTTCAGTATCAACGTGTATAACACATACGCACACAACAATCCATTTGTGGTGATTCCAATGGAAGGCAAGTTGCGTCAAGTGTGTATCTTCCCAATCATCCCGACTTTGAGTTGGCAATATAAATTCTGAGCTTTATGAAAATGAAAAAGATATTATTGGTTTTAACCGTGCTCTTATGCGGCATGGCATCCTGTGTCAAGGATGTGGAATTCAACGGTGAACAATCCGATCCGCTGTTGGTGGTCAATGGCGTCCAACAGGCGGGAAAGACGGCAAATCTATGTATCGAAAAGAGCTGGTTCTTCTTGGATTCGAGAATAGATTTCCGTGTAAAGGATGTGGAGGTTGACCTATACGTGAACGGCAGTTTCAAGGAATCGCTTCAAGTGCGTGATACCATAGGGGATTATATTTTCACTTATTGTGAGGGTCAGTATGAGCTGTGCGAAGGTGATAAGTTGCGTTTTGAGGTTCGTTCGAGCGAGTTTGAGACGGCCTACGCCGAGGTGACCTTGCCAGAGTCTCCCACAGTGATCAGTTTCGATACCGTGAGCGTTGATTATGAAAATGGAACTATCGATTTTGCTGTGGAGATCGATGATCCTGTCGGCACCGATTTCTATAACCTTTGTTTTTATAATGCCCTTGATGCGGAGTATTCTATGTATTCATTCTATTCCGAAGACCCGGTGTTTGCGAACCCTTTGGATTTGGGTGCGGATGAGTTGATGGGTGAGAGCAGCGATTACTACGGATCTGGTCTTTACAATTTGTTTACCGACACTTATTTTGACGGCAAGACCTACACGGTGAACTTCACGTATTTTTTCTGGGATGTGGAAGTATTTGAGCCTTTTGTGGTTGAAATGAGCCGAGTGGAAGAGAGTCTTTACAAAAACAAAAAGACAACCGAGGAATACTTGGAGAATGATCCCAACGGCATTATCGGCATGTTCGCTGAGCCGGTGCAGGTCTATTCCAATGTTGAGAACGGCGTGGGCATCGTAAGTGGCCAAAGCAAGCCGGTAACCATGACAATTGATCTCTTTGGAAATAAAAAACTCAATAAATAAACGATTATGGATTTCTATAAAGGACTGAATGTTGCCATCACCGTCAGTGACAAGGATGGCAACGTAATCTACCAGAACGACAGCTCTATCGATGTCAACGGGGATGCCCGCGGACGCAACCTGAAGCAATGCCACAACCCTCATTCATGGGAGATGATCTGCCACATGCTCGAGGCCAACGTGTCAAACGTGTACACCATCTCGAAAAAAGGGAAGAAGAAGTTGATCTATCAGACTCCTTGGTACGATGACGATGCCAAGACGACTCCTGCCGGTTTGGTGGAGCTCTCCATCATCCTCCCAGAGGAGATGCCTCATTATGATAGGGGGTAATTAAGCGAAGGTAAACAACAGATTTCCGAAGAAATTCCACAGCATGGCGGCGCCGACGGCGAAGACCTTGCTGAGGTAGAAATTCCATTTCAGCTTGCCGTTGAGCAGATACACCGTCAGGGTGTCGATGCCCAAGCCAACCACTGAGATCAGGAAGTATTTTGCAAATTCAGTACCCATCTGGGGATTGGTGCTTTGGAAAGTCCAGTAACGGTTGAGCAGATAGTTGCTTGTGGCCGCAAAGACAAACCCAAGGATGTTGCTGAAGTATTTGTTGAGCTTGCAGATTTCCTTGAAAAACCAAGTCACCCCGAAGTTTACAAACACGCCGGAGAAGCCTACAGCGCCGAACTTCAGGAATTTCAAAAAGAAACCTTGGTTGAACTCAATCATAGAAATTTGTCAAGAAAAATAAAGGGCATCAGCGTTTCAACGCCATCAAACACCATAACGGCGCCCGTGTCGCCTTGGCAGATGATACGCATGGGCCGTTTAAAACGTTGCTCGGCCTCAACCATCACCTGACGACAAGCGCCACAAGGTGGAATGGGCTCGTTGATTTCGTTGTGCTCGGACTCTGCCGTAAGGGCGATGGCTACTACTGGAACATCGGGATACTGTGACTGGGCATTGAACAGAGCTACACGTTCGGCGCACAAGCCACTGGGATAGGCAGCATTCTCGATGTTGTTGCCTTTGACGATGACGTCGTTAGCCAATCTGACCGCTGCTCCTACGTGGAATTTCGAGTAAGGGGCGTAGGAGTTTTTCGCCGCTTCGTGCGCGTGACGCAGCAACTCGGCATCCTTAGCGTCAAGTTCCTTCTCATTCTCGTAAACGACGTAGTCAGATATGAATTGTTCTTTTCTCATGTTATTTGGTTTCGAGGCGTGAATCCCTATTTTGTGACGCAAAGATAAGCAAACTATTGAAAAAAGCAAACCATGACGCTCCTGCTTGCGTTTCAATGGTGTCCTCGGGCAGCATGGAAATCAGTAAGATGATGAGGAAGATCGTATATAGATAGGTCCGATAGCGTTTCGAGGAGAGATAGGGATACAGCAGTACGATTAGGAATAGCAATAAACCCACGATGCCGAACCCGACGGTGATGGAAAGGTATTGGTTATGGGCTTTGTGCCTGAACTCTTGGCTCAAGGGCGATTGTAGCTCATCGTATGCTTGTCTGTAGGCATTAGGGATATCGCCAGTGCCCACGCCGAAAACGGGGTGCTTTTTGATGAGGTAAATCGAAGCCTTGGTGTATTCGAACCGTTGCGACAATGACCCTCCGTTGGGATAGTCGTTGCGACGGTAAAGGCCGTATTCAAATAACGTGGATGAGAGCCTGGCATGAATTCCAGGATGGCTCCAGTTGACATAGTTGGCAATACCTTGCTCCACATTTTGGATGTCCTGATCGGTCAAGGCAGCAACACCCTCGGCGTCCTTCCTGAGGTCTTTCGAAGTGAGATATCTTACTAAGGTTGCCTCCAAATTCTCTCCGTTGAGCGTCAATCCGTTGTAATCAAGTGTGCTTCGGCTGTTCCATGCCTCCCGCATTTCTTGTCTGCATAAATACAGACCGACATACTTACCATCTTCCACTGGGAAAGCAACTGTATCATGCCGGTAATCGTTGCCTTGCGCGGTTTTCTTATCTAAGCTATTGAAATCGACAGCAGGGGGAGTAAGAAGGGAAGAGGCAAGGCGATAGCCATAGATGCCTGCTGCCGTTGGGATGCCAATAATGAGGATTAAGAAGGCTGTCCGCCAAAGTGTGCCTTGCACTTTGTTGAAAAACACATATACCAACGATGCTACCACCATGCCGATGAGGGCGAGATAGCCAGAGATAGACTCGAAGATGTAGAGCTGATAAAGGAACCAAACGATAAGCGCAACCTGCAAAAGCTTTTCCCACCATGGTGCCGGCCGCGTGAACAGGTAATAGGCTATGATTCCGACCACGAGCACGATGTTTAGGCAAAAGCGGATATGGCTGATGAAGCGTGAGATCTCACGGATGTCACCGTAGTCGTGCTTTAGGTAGGTGCCGAAGCTGATGCAGGTGGCTACAAAAACCGCCATAACATAAACCAGCATCAACCAGTCGAAACGTCTCTTGTCCAAAGGCTTCACCGAGGAGAGTATGATTGGGAAAGCCAACAACGGGAGCTTGACTTTCAAGTCTTTGAAAGCGTAGGCAAAATCAGAGGTGTAAATCAGTCCGATGACGTGGAGCAGGTAGAGTGAGACCAGCAGAACAGCGATCTTATTATGGATGAAACGCTGGAATTTCTCTTTGACGGGATCGCCCATGAAAAGCCATACAATCAGCAGCAAAAACTGCGATACACTCATCATGAACGGCGAAAGGGTAAGGCTTATCGCCATCATAGCCAAGCATATAAAATATGCCGTTGGCTCGTATTGCCGTGTCTGTTCCCGCCAACTCAAGGTTTCAGGATGGATTGGTAACGTTTTTGATCCAAAAGGATATCGAAGGCCTCTTTCAGATCAGGATCGTTTTCGAGCGAAGCCATGATACGGCCCACCTGATAATAGTAACGTCCCACAATCTCAAGGCGTAGCAGATCTTCGATGTCGGCACGGTTCTTCGTCAGGTCGTTTTCCTTGTCGGCTTTCAGCTGAGCTTCAAGGTTTTCAAGCTGATTGCCGATGCTTTCGTAGTAGCCTTCGTCCTTGGCCTTTTTCTTCAGCTCCTCGAGTTTCTTCTCGCTCTCGGTGGTGTAGGAGAATCCCTTTTCCTTCACGAACGCCATGAAATCGTTGTAGGTAGCGTCATCAATCTTGAACTCCTTGGCAGGAGCGATGGTCTTATGCTCGGACACGTATTTGGTGGCGTAGTCGAAGATGTAGTTCTTGGCGTAGAGGTATGCCGTGGCAGTGGCGTATTGTTTAGGTTCGATCTTGACGTCGGGCATGATGCCGTGGCCTTCGTAAACGGTACGTCCAGCTTCGGTCTTGAAGGGTTTGCCTAAAGTGTCGGAGGTGAGAGGTGAGAGGTGAGAAGTGAGCGTATCTTGTTTCTTGTTCTTTGAGTAGTCGATCTCCTGGATGCAGCGTCCGCTGGGGATGTAGTATTTGGCGATGGTGACCTTCATCTGGGTGTTGTAGGTCAGGGGTAGGATGTTCTGCACCAGGCCTTTACCGAAGGTGCGTTGACCGATGATCACGCCGCGGTCGTAGTCTTGGATGGAGCCTGCTACGATCTCGCTGGCTGAGGCGCTGCCGCCGTCGACGAGGATGGCCACAGGGACTTGCTCGTCAATGGGTTGGTTGTTGGTATGGTAAACGCTTCCGGCATGTTGCGACTTGCCTTTAGTGGAGACCACGGGCTTGCCTTTGGGGATGAAGAGGTTGACGATGTCGACGGCCTCGTTCATGAGTCCGCCGCCATTGCCTCTGAGGTCGATGATGAAGCCTTTGAGCTCGTGTTCTTTCTTCATCTCCACGAGATGTTGCTTAAGTTC
>JAEEGJ010027575.1_pt1 | contig 11393 bp, 9 predicted proteins | sample 8958761 | NCBI WGS metagenome assembly JAEEGJ01 (sample SAMN16246546, study PRJNA631951) | gut metagenome | biome: gut microbiome; feature: rumen; material: RS-attached | host: Bos | place: Iran: Karaj | collected 2018-10
CAGCGGCCAGGCACATGAACAGGGATACTATCCCCAGGGCGATATGCAATTTACAGTGTCTCACACGAGTATATATTTTGTCCAAAGATACAATGATTTCACCACATGGGCAGCAAAATCGGCCCCAAAATGACGACCGACCATGGAAAATCGCCAGCCCGACAGCAAAATCGGCCTTCCGGTGCAGTCCCACTAGATATCCGGCAATGTTTTTAGCTGTTTTGGCTGTTTTCCCTGCCGGATATCCAAGAAATCGGCATACTAGCATACTCTGGCTGGATATCCGGACGGTTCGGCAGTTATAGGATTTTTCTTAACTTTGCAGAAACTAAGCATTTAACTATGGAACTCACAGAAGCCATCACCTTGCGTCATTCCGTGCGGAAATACGCCGCCAAGCCAATCGAAGAAACAAAGGTTGCAACCCTCAAGGCTGCAATTGAACGGATCAACGCCCTCAGCGGGCTCAACATTCAGCTTGTTCTGGAAGAGCCAAAAGCCTTTTCCTCCGGGATGTGGAAATACGGCCAGTTTTCAGGCGTGAACAATTACTTTGTGATGGCCGGGCCCAAGGGTGCCGGTGCCGAAGAAAAAATCGGTTATTACGGAGAAGAACTCGTCCTGCTTGCGCAGACGCTGGGACTCAATACCTGCTGGGTCGGCCTTACCTACAAGAAGATTCCCGGCACATTCTCTCTCAGGGCCGGCGATACCGTTCACTGCGTCATCTCCCTGGGATACGGGGCTGAGCAGGGCAGGCAACACCCCATGAAACCGGCAGAGCAGTTTTACCAGTGCGAAGGCGTTCCCCCGCAGTGGTTCATGAAGGGACTGGAGGCGGCAATGCTGGCCCCCACCGCCGTGAATCAGCAGAAATTCAAGTTCATTCTACGCTCCGGGAACAAAGTGGAGGCCAAAGCCCTGTTCTCCATGGCGGGTTATACCCGGGTGGACCTTGGCATCGTAAAATACCACTTTGAAACAGCCGCCGGGAAAGACAATTTCCAGTGGCTGTAGCCCTCGAAGATGCCCCACTACATTTGCAGGTAAAAGGTAAAATGCCTACATTAGCGCTATGAAGAAGTTTTTCGCAACAATCGCGGTAATGGCCGTGTGCTTCAACGCCATTGCCGATGAGGGCATGTGGCTGCCCGTTCTTATTTCGGAAAGAATCCAGGATATGCAGTCGAAGGGCTGCAGGCTCAACGCAGAGGACATCTACAGCGTGAACCAGGCGTGCCTGAAGGACGCCGTGGTGCTGTTCGGCAGCGGATGCACAGGAGAACTGGTGAGCGACCAGGGGCTGATCCTGACCAACCACCACTGCGGGTACAGTTTCATCCAGAAGCATTCCTCCGTTGAGCACGACTACCTCCGGGACGGTTTCTGGGCTATGAACAACTCCCAGGAACTCCCCAATCCGGGCCTCACCGTGCGCTTTCTGGAAAGGATGGAAGATGTAACCGCCGTGGTGCTGAAGGGGTACAAGTCCAAGATGACGGAGGAGCAGCGCGAAAAGCTCATCCAGAAGAACTCGGGCAAACTCATCGAACAGATAACAAAGGGACAGAATGGCATAAAAGCCAGCGTGGAGGCCCTGTACTATGGCAACCAGTACTTCCTGTTCGTGTTCAAGGAGTACCGCGACGTGCGTCTTGTAGGCGCTCCGCCGTCGTCCATCGGCAAATTCGGAGGAGAAACCGACAACTGGATGTGGCCCCGCCATACCGGCGATTTCTCCATCTTCCGCATTTATGCCGATGAGAACAACGAGCCTGCCGATTACGACCCCACGAACCGGCCCTACAGGCCCAAGCGCTCGCTCACAATCTCGCTCAAGGGCGTGCAGGAAGGCGATTTCACATTCGTGTACGGCTGCCCCGGCAGCACCCAGGAATACGTGCACTCGGAGGCTGTAAGATATATCCAGGACATCTCCGATCCCGAAAAGATTGCCCTCCGCACCACCCGTCTGGAAATAATGAAGAAGTACATGTCCCAGAGCCAGGCCGTGCGCATCCAGTATTCCTCAAAGTATGCCGGCGTTGCCAACGCATGGAAAAAGTGGCAGGGTGAAGAAAAAGGCCTTCGCAAGAACAATATAGTTCCCGCCAAGCAGGAGTATGAGGCGCGTTTCGAAAAGTGGGCCCGGGGCACAGAATACTCATGGATTACGGAAATGCTCTACAACATGTACCAACTCCGCAATCCCCTGTTCCGTGCCTACGAATACTACAACGAGACAGTCCGAAGCATCGAAAAAATGCGCATCGCCTCCGGGCGCGGCATCGACATGAAAGACTACTATCAGCCCATCGACGAAGAAATCTTTGTAGCCATGATGTCGGCCTTCGACAAAGCTCTGGACGACAAATACAAGCCCGGTTTCTTCCTGGACCTCCGCGAAAAATACGGATCGATGGAAGCCCTGAAAGACGCGGTATTTGCCGATGACGAGCTGGCTGCAGAACTGGCCAGTGCCCTTGAGAGGGAGTATTGGAACGGAATCGTACCCCAGCTGGACGAGATGAACCAGAACATAAAACTCCTTTACCGCAAATACATGCGCGGGCAGATGGCATTCGAACCCGACAAGGCTTTCTACCCGGACGCCAACCTCACTCTTCGCGTAGCCTATGGCCACGTGGAAGGTTACAGGCCGGCAGATGCCGTGTACTACAGGCACGTATCAACGCTCAGAGGCATTATTGAGAAAGACAATCCCGACATCTTCGACTACAACATCCCGCAGGAGCTCAGGGACATTTACGCCCGCGGCGGCTATGAGGATCAGCCCGTGTGCTTCCTGGCCACCAACCACACAACGGGCGGCAACTCCGGAAGCCCGGTGCTCAATGCCGACGGAGAGCTCATCGGCATAAATTTCGACCGCGTATGGGAAGGGACGATGAGCGACCTTGTCTTCGACCCCGAAATCTGCCGCAACATCTCCCTGGACGTAAGGTACATCATTTTCATCATCAAGGAAATCGGCCATGCCGGTTATCTCCTGGACGAAATGAGATTCAACTGATATGGCGAAGGCGCGCAAATGGCTGGCTCTGGCCCCCATTGCGGTGCTTGTGGCGCTGCAGGCAGTCAGCATCGGCATTTTCAAGGCCGATGCCATCCTGGGGCCGTCCCAAATCGCGCTTCTGGTAGCTTCCGGCGTGTGCATCCTCATCGCCACCGCCTTTTACAAAACCCCGTGGAAAGACTTTGAGAAAGCCATCAGCGGCAATGTGGGAGAGGTGGCCAGCGCCATCCTCATCCTCCTGCTGATCGGCGCCATCTCCGGCACCTGGACCATGAGCGGCGTAGTGCCGGCATTCATCTGCTATGGCCTAAAAATCATCAGCCCCAAAGTATTCCTGCTCACGGCATGTGTCCTGTGCGCCGTGGTCTCCGTGCTCACCGGATCGTCCTGGACAACCATCGCCACAATCGGCGTAGCCCTCATCGGCATCGGCCGGGCGGAAGGATTCAGCGACGCGATGACGGCCGGCGCAATCATCTCGGGAGCCTATTTCGGTGACAAGATATCGCCCCTGTCGGACACCACCGTCCTGGCATCGTCGGTGAACAAGGTGGACCTCTTCACCCATATTCGCTACATGCTGCTCACCACGGGGCCGTCAATCATAATCACCCTCATCGCCTTTACCCTCATCGGCATTTTCCATAAGGGGGCCGATGCGCAGGAAATGTCGGTCTATGCCGATGTATTGTCGGCCCGCTTCAACATCACCCCCTGGCTTCTGATCGTGCCGGTCATCGCGGGCATCCTCATCTGGAGGAAACTGCCCGCCATCGTGGTCCTGGCTTTGTCGGCCCTCACCGCTGCGATTGCAGCCCTCATCTTCCAGCCCGATGTGATAGCCGAAATCGGAGCCGGAGTTGCCGATGGCTCCCGCGCCCGCATCCTCTTCGCCGGCACCGTGGAATCCGTGTACAACTCAGTGGCGCTGGACACCGGGAATGCCGGCGTCGACGGCCTTGTAACCACTCGCGGCATGCTGGGAATGCTGAATACCGTATACCTTATTATATGCGCGATGTGCTTCGGAGCCTGTATGAAAGCCAGCGGAATGATTGCCGATATGGCCGGCATGCTCACTCCCCTTACCCGCACACGCGCCGGCCTGGTGGGCACAACCGTATTCACCGGCACGGCCCTCAACGGAATCGTCTCGGACCAGTATCTGTCGGTGATTCTCACATCGAACATCTATCGCGAATCCTTCGACAAGGGCGGCTACGAACGCCGGCTCCTGAGCCGCAGCGTGGAGGACTCCTCCACGGTTACCTCGCCGCTGTTCCCCTGGTCCAGCTGCGGCATGACCCAGGCCACCATCCTATCCGTCCCCACCCTTGCCTACGCCCCCTTCTGCCTGTTCAACATCATCTCTCCCCTGATGTCCATCCTCGTGGCCATCATAGGCTGGAAGATTGTGCGCAAGGGCTGATCAGAAGCTGAAGATGTAGCCCACGCAGAGGGCGGTATGGAAGTGCTGGCTGTAGTAGAGGGATTTCAGAGTGGGGCCGTTTTTGTCTACGTCCAGACATTTGTCGTAGCAGTATTCGCCCAGGAGGTAGAAGTCCAGGGCGTTTTGCTTATTGATCTTCCACTCCGTGCCGATGACTCCGCGCACGCGATTCACGTACGCGTCGTTGTACCCGGTGAAGGAATAATCCGAATACGTCCCTATCGCAGAGTTCCAGACGGCGGAGCATGTGGGATCGTTGAAAACGTTCCTAACCTCCACATAACCGTATGGAGTCCAGTATTCCAACCCCTTGTAGGATACTTTCAGGCGGCTTTTGAGGGCAAGGGAATTCGGATTGTTTTCGTATGTGTTGTTGTAATCCCGGTGGGTGAGCTGCAGCTTTTCTTTAAGGGAGAAATGCCAGTAGCCAAAATGCATGGACGCCATTCCGTCCACGTAGAAACGATGGCGGGGAATCCACTCTCCGGCAGAATTGGCTTTGTGGATGAACTGGTAGCCGCCCCCGACCTTGAACGTCTTGTTAATCTTATAGCTGAGCCCCAAACCGGCGTCCCACCTTCCCACGGAGGCGAAATTGTCTACCATGCGCACCTGGCCGTCGGCCGTCAGATGGAGGCCTTTCATGAGCTTCTTGTCCACGGTGAAGCCAACGCGTGCGCCGCAGTCCCAGTCCAAATCGGCCACAGGTGCCTGCGCAAAGCCCATCAGAGGCACAAACAATACAGCAAGTATTAGGAGCCCTTTTCTCATTGCTCGAGGAAGTCTTTAGCGCGGGTGAGAGTGTCGATGGAGCCGGTTTGCCCCTTCTCCAGCGTGTAGTAAATCTTGATGAAAGCAGCGTCCTTGAGGAAATCCACGTGGCCCACCTCGAGGTTATTCACCTTAACGCCAACGCGTTTTTCAATATCGGCAATGAGCTCTTCACGGCGCTCAGGGACGATAAGGTCGATGCGGTCGTAGTGGATGAGCTTGGTGGATGTGTGCTTGAGAATCTTGCCCGCCTCCAGAATCCAGATGAGAAGCACCACCAGGGCGTTGGAGATGGCCATCACCAGAACGGTGCCGGTGGAAATCTCGTAATGGGGGTTGTCCGTCACGGTTCCAACCACTTTGTACACGGGTGCAAGGCCGTTCATTGCGGCAAGGGCGATGATTACGAACAGGTAAGTCATCTCCCGGATGGGCACGGTTTCCGTTCGGTATCGTATCACCCCGAAGATGGCGAACAGGCCCAGGGTGAGGCCCACGCCCACTTCCACGTTGCCCATGATGTACAGCAGGATGAGCATTGCCGTGGAGAATATCATGAAGGTGAAATAGTAGTCGCGGCGGCGGCTCTTGCGATAGTAGAAGAACTGGACGATGATCCAGCAGGCCACCAGATTCATGAAGAAGCGGATGCCCAGTTCCGTGAGGGACTGGCAGGTTGTCATCGCGGCTTCGGTGATGAGCTGCGGGATGTCGGTTACGTCGTCCACAAGAGGAAGAGCGCCGAGGTCTTGCAATGTAATCATATTACCTTGATTTTATTATTTATTGTCTTTTCTATTGCGCGCACCTTCGTTTTGAAGCGGTTGCTTTTGGCGGTGCGGTCCGTGAGCGTTACGGCAATGCAGTATTTGCTCACGCGAACGGGCTTCACCCTGTGATTCAGCAGGATGCCCTTCATCTGGCTGGAGGCGTGGCCGTCCTGCTTCAGTTCGATTATCACGGCGTTCTCCAGCGAGGCCTTTTTGTTAGTGCGGAAGTTCGTGAATCTTAGCGCCGTGTCGATGGTGAGCCGTTCCGTCTTGCCGGGGTTCACCAGGGTGATGCGGTCGAATTCGGTGGAAAGCACCGGGGAGAGCATGTCCACCGTGAAGGCCGAGTGCTTTGCCAGGTACTGCGTGGCGTTTTCATCGGCATGGAAATCTTCCAGTTCGGAGAGCGGAATGGAGGTGCGCTTCTTTTTGGTGCGGCCGTGATTGTTCTTGCGCTTTATCTCCAGGAAGGCGTCGCCGGAATTCACATACACGCGGGTGCGCACTTTCTGGCGGACCAGCCTGCGGTTGTGATGATCCAGGAACATCCTCAGCTCCGGCGTATCGTAATAAATTGAATTGTACGGGCTTACCTTCTCGCCCTCCGCAACCAGCGCACGGTATCCGGCCTTATGAGCATCGGCCAGAAGCCCCACCAACGTCTTCTCATCGGTGAGGTACTTTGTGTCGATGCGGTTCAGAAGCTTCACCCCGTCCATCTCCTCAAGGGTGATGGGCTCCATCGCCTTTACTGCCTGGTGGATACCGTTCATATCAGGCGAAGATAGTGACTCTTTGCGAGAACACCAAAAAAAGAACTTGGTTGCGGCTTTAACGAGCTCCGCCCGCATTTTTGGCCTGTTTTTGCTGGTCACTGTGGTAATTTGCCCTGTTCGCCCGCATTTTTGGCCGATTATTGACGGTCATCCGACCATTTTGCCTCGCCCGCCGTCAATTTTAGCCTATATTTGCGGGTCGGTTCAGTAAGGCTTGGCCGGAAATGCGGCTATTTCCCGGTGATGGAGAGGCGGGACATGTCGAAGCGGCCGCTACCGGTGTCGGAGATGTTCACGATGGCGCGGGCCGAGCCGCTGAGGATTGCGTCGCCGCTGCCGGAGAGTCTCGCGTCTATGGTTCCGGCATTATTACACTGAAGCACGCAGTCGCCGCTGCCACTGAGGACGATGGTGATTTCTTCCGCCGTCACGCCCTTAAACTCCAGGTCCCCGCTGCCGGAGCTCTTGAACGAGGCCGATGCCGCGCTGATTGCCTTGATCTCCGCATCTCCGCTGCCACTTGTGGATGCGGCGAAACCGGCACACTGAATTGCGCCTGCCGCTTCGAAGTCCCCGCTGCCGCTAAGCTTCACGGCGAAGTCGCCATCGGCCTGGATGGGGCCGGTTATCCTGAAATCCCCGGAGCCGGAGAGTTTCACCATATTCAGCGCCGGAGAGCTCACGGCGAGGAAGGTCTTTGCCTTGGGGCTGACGATTGAGCCCGGCTTGTTCCTGACCTCAAGCACGCCCTCTTCCACCTCGATTATGAAGTACTCAGTGAGGTTCTCGTCGCAGGTGAGCGTAATTCTCTGCTCGCCCGGTATCTGCGTGTAATAAACGTCAATAAAGCCGGGCACCGAAATTGCGCTGAACTCCCCTGCCTCAATCTGCGTTTCCGCGGAAACCCCGTTCCCGATTAACGCCTTGGCTACCCACTCGCGGCCGCTATTGGTTATCCACTGGCAACCGCTTACGGCCGCCGCCACCATCATGGCAATTGTAATAAGAGTACTCTTTTTCATAATTCGCTTCGCTATTTCCCACAAAGATACCCTGCCGGGCTATCTGCTGGCCTGCGCGGTTATCTTGCGGATGAACTCTTCGGGGATTCTTTCAAGGGCGCGGAGGTCCTGTTCCAGAGCGTTTACATCCAGGGCGTTAAGGTAGTCGGCCGCATGGAAGGGGTCCTCCGTGATGTAGCTGGCGGTGCCGGCGAAGGAGAGGAGGATGGGGGTAAGCTGGAGGTGGTTGCTTATCTTTTCCGCGAAAACGGCTTTTGCTTCCGGGGTGATAGCCCTCATGCGTTTCAGGAGGCCTTTCTCGCCGGAAATGAATTCGTAGCGGCCGCGCACCTCAACAATCTGTTCCGCGTTAACCGAAGATTCCGGGAGATAGATGCGCACTTCCAGTTCGGCGCCTTCGTAGCCCCATACGGCTTTGCCGGAGGAGGCTTCCTTGGCGGCGAAGCGGCTGTAGGGCACTTCCCGGCCATCTACCAGCACCTTGGAAGGGGCGCTCATTCCCGGGAGGATCACCTGGACGCGACGGGTGGCGGGAGCGCCTTTCCACGAGCCTTCGCGGGGAAGGATGCGCAGCACGAGGCCGTCGTCTGTGCCTTCCCTCACAAAGCGGGTGATGCCGTACCGCGTGGTGTAGGCCTGTGAGGCGCCATCGTCCTCATATAAGGAGGCCTCGTGGTGGCCTGTGCCGGGCACAAGGACCAGGCGAAGCTCGTTGGAGGGTTCCTGCAGATTGATGATATCGGCCCCGGCCATAGGGATTATGCTGCCGGCCTTCACATAGTATGGATTCTCCGATATGGTGTACTTCAGTTCGGCCTCTGTTCCGCCTTTGCAGAGCCTTCCCGTTGCCATGTCCCACCAGTCATCCCCGGCAGGGAACCACATGTGGCGATCTGCAAGGGCGGTAACTTTATCAACCGGCTGGCAAACCGTGGTGGCCAGGATATCGTCGCCGAAGAAGAATTCCTCGGTCTCCGTATAAGCCTTGTCCTCTTCCGGATAAACGTAATACAGAGGCCTGCAAATGCCGATGCCGGTATCATACGCCTGCCTTGCCGCGGTGTAGATGTAGGGCGACAGGTCGTAACGCAGCCTCACCGCCTCTCGCATGGCGTCAAAGTGATCCGGGAACACCCAGAAGCGCTTTTCCATCGTCATGTTCTTGGTGGAGTGCGTCTTGAAAATGGGGGTGAACACACCCTCCTGAATCCATCTGGTATAAAGCTCCGGGTCCGTGAAATCCACCCCTTTGGGCTGCTGGTGACCGCCGATGTCATGGCCCCAGTAGGCATAGCCCACATTCGAAGCCGTTGCCGTGAAGTAAGGCAGATAGCCAAGCACCTTCCATGTTGCATAGGTGTCGCCGCTGAATCCAACCTGATAACGGTGACTGCCGATACCTCCCCAGCGATGATAGATCATCGGCCGGAGCGCATCCTGGCCATATTTTGCCGACTGGCGCACCTGATGCCACCAGAAGGTGTGGTTGAGCCAGAAGGTGTTGCTGAGGCCCGGGACGTACTTGCTGGTCATGAACTGCTGCCAGTCCAGCCACCAGAAATCCACGCCCTGACGGCCGATGGGGTCAAGCACGGAGTTGAAGTAGGCATCGGCCCAGGCTTGCTGGTCCATGCGGAAGGGCACGTACACGGGATTGCCTTCTTCATCCTTATAGCCGCGGGGGCCGTCATAGTCTTCCCCTGTGCGGGAAAGATAATCTTTCACAAAGGCTTCATAGGCCTCCTCAGTTGTCTGCAGGCCGGAAGCCGGGTGCAGGTTAAGGGAGGTCTTGAGCCCGTAATTATGCAGTTCCGTGAGGGTATTCGCAGGGTCCGGGAAAAGTTCTTTCTTCCAGTTGTAACCGCACCAGCCCTTGCGCTCGCCGGAGGCATCTTTTTCGTATCCACGGCCGCCGGCACCCATGTTATAGGTATCGTGCCAGTCCATGTCGATAATCATCACATCGGCAGGGATGCTCAGGTCACGGAAATGCTGCGCGAGGTCCGTGAGTTCATAGTCGGAATACAGCCAGTAGCGGCACCACCAGTAGCCGAAAGCGTACTTGGGAGGCAGGGGAATCTTGCCTGCGATTTTCGTAAAATCGCTTATGGCGGCGGTGTAGTCGTGGCCGTATGCAAACAGGTACCAGTCCTGCCTGTTGCCTTCCGGACGGGTATCCACCCAGTACTGCCAGTCTGTATCCACGGGCACGAATACGTGCCTTGTGCTCTCGTCGATGAGGGCCCATCCGTCGCGGGAAACAACGCCCTTGTCGAAGGGTTCCTTGGTGAAGGTTCCCGTGCCGTCCTCGGACAACCGTCCGTTATGGAAGCGGCGGATGCCGTCGTACTGGTCCAGGGTGCGCGCGGTGCCCAGCAGATTGCCGGAATCATCGGCCCCGGGCTTCCAGGTTACGCTGCGCTTGCCCTTTTTGGCCTTTGCATCCTGCATGGTGAAGGTAACCTGCAGATTTCCGGCGGTAAATGCCGCCTGGCCGGTGTATGTGAGCGTGAGCGCCGCTGTTTTGATTGTGAGCTTCTTGCGGGTACGGGTAACCTTGTAAGACGGCACCGGCAACTCCCTGTTCACGATTCCCAGGGTGGCGCGGTCTTCAAAAACGCCGTCTTCCGCCCACTCCATACGGATAAGCTGCGGTGTGAGCACAGTAAACCGGGCATTCCCGAAAACAACCTCCGCCCCATCGCTGGCTTTCGGATGAAAAGCCTCCTGAGCGTGGAGCGTTGCGCTCAGGCATAGCGTTATAATTAATAACAAGTTACGCATAGCGGTTTACCCGGGAAACAATCAATTAATATGCTCAATGTCGAACCTAATGGTACCCGCCGAAAAACCAAGGATTGTTGCCGCCAGCGCGGCAAGTAAGGCAAATGTCTTTTTCATAATAAACTGGACTAGAACGTCAGAGCTATTCCAAAGCCATTCGCAGTACCGCCGATAGTGAAAGTGGGCACATAGGACTGACTCTGAATAGACGCGTTGTACTCATCGGCAATACCCTTGAGGGTGGTTTCTCCAGACTTCCACATGGGAATACCCACCGCCAGAAAGGGAACGCCAAGGCCCAGGCAGACTCCTGCGACGGGGAGTGTTTTTTTGATGTCGCCACCCACAATGAGAGAACCCAGGGGATAACCGATGGCAAAACCAACGCAGTAAGCCCCGATATTATTGAGAATACTGGCGGTTGAAGTCTTTTTCGATGCTTTCAAAAAGTCATTGTACTGGGCTTCCTCGAAATATCCGGCTCCCTGCTCCTTGGAAATGGCAAATCCCAGTGAATTCAGCAGTTTTCCATCTTTGTACGATATTGGACCGGGCACAAGTCCATAGTCCAAGGAGGACTGGGCCGATGTTCCTTCAATAACTTGCGCCTTAAGACTGAGAGACGTCGCCAATAACAGTAGAATCAAAAGAATGCGTTTCATGTCCTTATTTTTATTTCTACAAACCTTAGATTTGCAGCGTAGTTTTCTGCAATCAGGTTTGTATGGCAAAAATAGTAAATTTATGCCGATAAAGAAAGTTTAACAAAGGACAATGGAGCCG
>JAEEGJ010027577.1_pt1 | contig 11393 bp, 10 predicted proteins | sample 8958761 | NCBI WGS metagenome assembly JAEEGJ01 (sample SAMN16246546, study PRJNA631951) | gut metagenome | biome: gut microbiome; feature: rumen; material: RS-attached | host: Bos | place: Iran: Karaj | collected 2018-10
GTTGTTAGGGATCGTAAGGTTTTTGAGGAAGTTTTCGCAAAGATCATAGGCTTTGCCGAAGAGAACGGATTTGCGCCGCTTTAACTTACGCATTCACCCATAAAGGGTCCCGAAGGGAACATAGAATATCTGATATATCTTGAGAAAAACGGTGTATCGAAGGCGGACGCGCTTCGGGCCGGGATATCCGATACGGTCAGCGAGGCATTTGAAAGGACGTAAATGGACAGATTCTTTGTTATCACAAACGCAGACAGAGACAAGGGCAGCGAAAAGGCCCTGCAGATAGAAGAGTATCTTACCGCGCACGGGAAGATATGCGATCATGTCGCCATTGAGCGTGACAGCGCTCCCGACAGCAAAGAGGTCACCCGGATCAGGGAGATACCCGATGATACCGAAGCGGTACTGATCCTCGGCGGAGACGGTACGTTCATACAGTCGGCGGGTATACTGGCTCCGAGGCAGATACCTCTTATAGGAGTCAATCTCGGGCACCGCGGATACCTTGCGGAGATAGACAAGGAAAACATAACAGATGCTCTCGATAAACTGATAAACGGCGAATATACGCTTGCTGACAGGATGATGCTTTCGGGAACACCCGTTATTGATGGGAAGAGCAAGGGCGGTTTCTATGCACTTAACGATATCGTGGTAAGGACATCCGATTCCGGTGTCGGCAAGTTCTCGATAGAAGTCAACGGAACGCACCTCACAACGATGTCTGCGGACGGTATGATAGTTGCGACACCGACGGGATCGACTGCCTACAACATGTCGGCCGGCGGCCCGATCGTCGAGCCGGGCTCGGCGATGATAGTACTGACACCCATATGCCCGCTTGAAGTCGTCAGCAGATCGGTTGTTTTATCGGGATCCGATACGGTCGTCATCAGGATGATGAAGTCATCGGGAAGGCGAACGAGGACGACAGGCGTGTATTTTGACGGACGCGATGATTTTACGCTCTCGAGCGATGATGAACTCATAATCAAGAAGGCCGAAGCCTCGATCAGGCTCATAAAACTTTCCAAAGAGAGTTTCCTTGAGGTGCTCTCGAGAAAGATGAACGCGGTCATAAGCTGAGACCGGAACGGACGAGATCATGAAGAACTACAGACACCAGAAGATAATGGAGATAATACAGGGCAGCGAGGTTGAGACGCAGGAAGAACTCGCGCATTTACTTGCCGAGTCCGGATTTGTTGTGACGCAGGCGACGGTATCAAGAGATATCAAGCAACTCAACCTCAGAAAAGTTCCGACGTCATCCGGCAAACAGTGTTATGCACCGGGACCCGGAAGAGAGACGTTTGACGGGGACAGGCTTGTGGGAATTCTGAAAGCCGGCTACGTTTCAATGGAGGCCGCATCAAACATCCTTGTCATCAAAACCGTCTCGGGAATGGCCATGGCCGTTGCGGCCGCGATAGATGCACTGTCGATACCGAAGATGGTCGGATGTATCGCCGGTGACGATACGATAATGTGTGCGATACGTTCGCATGAAGACGTTCCCGAAGTCATGGATTCGATCCATGCGCTTATGGGGAGCGAGAGATAACCGGATATAGTCTCTGTTTACGGGAGAGAAGATGCTTCAGAGTCTGCACGTTGCAAACATAGCACTAATAGATGATGTGGAGATCGATTTTACCGAAGGGCTCAATATCCTCACGGGGGAAACGGGTGCCGGTAAATCGATCCTTATTGATTCGGTCAACTTCGCACTCGGTGCGAGGATGCCCAAAGATGTCGTAAGAGACGAAAATGTGCCCGCGATATGCGAGCTTGTTTTTTCGGTCGATGATGACGCGACAAGGGATGCACTCAAGGCACTCGATGTTATGTTAACCGACGACCAGGTCATCCTGCAGCGCAGGATCGTAAACGGCAAATCGAGCAGCAAGGTCAACGGCGAGACGGTTCCGGCTACGCTTCTTCGTGATATTTCCGGGCTTTTGATCGATATACACGGACAGCATGAGCACCAGTCGCTTCTGTACAAGAAAAATCACGCGATCCTGCTCGACAGCTTCTGCGGAGAGGACTTTGATTCAGAGTTATGTAAACTTCACGAAACATACGACCTGTATAAAAAAGCCGAGGATGAATATGAAAAGGCGCTTGCGTCGCAGGGATCCGCGGCGGCTGACCTTGATTACGCAAAGTTTGTCGTAAACGAGATAGAGGCGGCTGATCTTAAAAGCGGGGAAGATGAAGAACTGGAGAGTGATTTTACGAGGATGAACAATTCGCGTAAGATCGCCGAGATTCTTTCGGGGGTCGAGAGTGCCCTCTCATCGGATCCGCAGTGTGCGTCCTCGATGATAAGTTATGCCGTTTCGGGACTAAAGCAGATCACCGGTATGGACGAGGGAGCGCTCGGTATATACGAACAGCTTGCGGGGCTCGAGGATCTCCTGTCGGACTGCATGCGAGAGCTTACGTCATACGAAGAGAGTCTTGAGTATTCTCCGGAAGATTACGAACGCGTCAAAGAGCGTCTGGATCTTGTGAACAGCCTCAAGATGAAGTACGGACAGAGCATAGATGCGATAAACGGGAAACTGGCCGAAGAGTCGGCTAAGATAGAAAGACTCGGTGACCTTGAATCATATATTTCAGATCTGAGGTTCAAAAAAGAAGGATTATATGATAAACTGTCACAAGTCTGCGCCAAAGTATCAAACATGCGGCATGAGGAAGCGAAGGTATTACAGGCCGAACTCGTTGCCGCGCTCAACAACCTCAACTTTCTTGATGCGAGGTTTGAGATAAGGATCGTTTCGGATGAGAACGCGATCACACGTAACGGTATCGACGACGTGGAATTTCTTATATCCACCAATCCGGGCGAAGATTTAAAACCGCTGACGGATGTTGCGTCGGGCGGAGAACTTTCAAGGATAATGCTCGCGCTCAAATCGGTTCTTGCAAAGCGCGATAACATAGGAACACTTATATTCGACGAGATTGATTCGGGGATAAGCGGCATGACCGCACAGCTTGTGGCCGACCGAATGTCTGACATAGCCGAAAAGCATCAGGTCATAGCGGTAACGCACCTGCCGCAGATCGCCAGTCATGCCACGACACATTTTCTTATAGAAAAATCATCGGACGGCACTCATACCAGTACGAGCGTTACACCCTTATCATACGAGGGATCGGTTGAGGAACTGGCCAGGATGCTTGCAGGTTCGTCGATAACGGATGCAGTAAGAGTAAATGCAGAAGAACTTAAGAAGAAACAGAAGATCAAGAGCAGCGTATAAACGGCAGCGAAGAAGAAGGATCATGATGATCATCTTCGCGATGCTGCTTATTCTTTGCGTGTTCATAATCATGAAGGTGTCACTGTCTCTTCCTTACGAGACGGTCGATATCATGGACCTTGCCAAGGTAGAGTACTCGGGATTTAACGGCGACGGGAAGGCGACCGTATCGGTTAACGACGAAGCCGTTGATAAGCTTCTGGCTTCGGTCAAGAAAGAACATGACGAATCCCGTTTTTCAAGCGGTGACATTGACGATGTGGACTATGCCAATTTCAGGCAGAGCCTTTCTTTTTCCATACCAATGAACACTTCGTTGTCAAACGGGCAGACGGTCAACATCATCAGCACGTGCGACACGGCTCTTGCCGAAAAGCTCAAGATAGAAGTAAAGAACGGAAACAGGGAGACGACCGTTTCGGGACTTCCTGAGGTAACGAGAATACCTCTCGACGAAGTCTTCTCGGGACTAAACGTCGCTTTTGACGGCATATCGCCCGCGATCACGGTTTCCCTTCAGAACTCCAGCACGCAGCCTCTCGTATCGAAGATGATATTTGAGATAGTCGATGCGAAGGAATATTATTCGGCCGGAGATACCGTTAAGATACATGCGACATATACGGATGAGATGTGCCTTGAGACCGGATACACCGTCGATACACCGGTTGATGACTGCGTACGCGAATATCCGGTAACTTCGGATGCATCATATGTCACAAAGTCTTCGGACCTTTCCTCACGTCTTATCAAAGAGGCGATCGAGGCGGGCAAAAAGGCATTTACCGATGCCAATGAATACGGCGTCAGGATATTCTGCGAGGCGAACCTCGTGCCGGTATATATTAACAAGAAGGCGACATTCACATACGGAACCCCTAACTATGTCAGCTCATATTTCAAGTCGGTATTCCCCGAGAAGGCAGGTGAACTCGGCCTTGCATATAACGATCTTGATATCATATACGACGTGAAGCTTTCGCAGGCGGACGGTGTCAACTGTACCGCTTACGGTGCGGTGCGCTTTTCCGATATCATCAGGAATGAAGACGGAAGCTATTCATATGATTTTTCCAATCCGCAGCTCCTGTCCGTGTCGTATTTCTCGGCAAGGGTCAAAAAGAACGTTGTTGACTCGTATGCCAATTCCTACAACATCGAGAGAGTCTATCCTTAAGGGCCGTCACAGTGCCCGTTTTTCTTGACATTCTTCCCGAAAAATAATAAAATTTCATAGTGTTTTTTACTTATGTTAAAGGAGGAAGATTATGAAAAAGATTGTTTCTTTGGTAATGTCTGTTGCCATGCTTGCAACTCTTACGGCGTGCGGTGGTGCGGCAGGTGCTCCTGCTTCCGCTGCGGGAGACACGATCAAGATCGGTGTCTTTGAGCCTTCAACAGGTGACTCCGCATCGGGCGGTAAGAAAGAGATCCTCGGTATGCAGTATGCCAATGCCGAGACACCTACCGTTGAAGTAGGCGGCAAGACTTACAACGTTGAGCTTGTTATTGCCGACAACGGTTCATCAGCGGACAAGGCTCCTTCAGCAGCTTCAGAGCTTGTAGGAAAGGACGTTTCACTTGTTCTCGGATCATACGGATCGGGTGTATCGATGGCAGGCGGTCCCAAGTTTGAAGAGGCAGGACTTGCAGCTATCGGTGTTACATGTACGAACCCCAACGTTACGGCAGGTAACGACTACTACTTCAGAATTTGTTTCCTTGATAACTTCCAGGCAGACGTTCTTGCAAACTTCGCAATGGAGAAGTTTTCCGCAAAGAAAGCATACTGCCTCGGTGAGAACGGAAACGAGTACGACCAGGGTCTGTGCGTATTCTTCAAGCAGGTATTTGAAGCAGCAGGCGGTGAGGTCATTACTGACTCATTCCCGACCAACAACTCTGACTTTACTTCATATCTGAACAAGGCAAAGAGCGAAGGTGCTGACGTTATCTTCACACCCGTTTCCATCGCTTATGCAAAGCAGATAATGGAGCAGGCAGCATCACTTGATATCGGCATCCCGTTCCTCGGCTCCGATACACTTGATGACAACATGGTACTTGAGGCAACAAAGGGTACGAACCTCCAGCTCTTCGTTTCAACATTCTATCAGGAGGGTGGTTCTGACAAGTTTGATAAGGGTATCAAGGATTACATCAACAGCAATTCGGATGCACTTACGGCAAACGGCGGAAACGATACGATCTCAGCGGTTACGGCAATGGGATACGATGCTTACTATGTTGCACTTGAGGCTATCAAGGCAGCAGGCTCGGGCGACAAGGGTGCCATCAAGGCAGCTATACCCGGCGTAAAGTATGACGGTGTTTCAGGTTCGATAGCATTTGATCAGGTCGGCGATGCGGTTCGTGATACCGCTTACATCAAGACGGCTGACACAGCTACGGGAACATGGGCATTTGAGAAGGTTCAGACAGGATCTTCGAGCAAATAATCTTAGGAAAATAATTAACGGATAAAGGACAGATCTTATGGAATATGTCATTTCGGTTTTGCTTTCCGGAATATCGGTCGGAGGGCAATATGCACTGATAGCGATCGGATATACGCTTGTATACGGGATACTTCGCCTGATCAACTTTGCGCACGGCGATGTGTTTATGGTGGCCGGCCTTATGGGTATTTATTTTACCGCGACGATGCCTGTTACCGTATCGATCCCGCTTGTTATCATACTGACTGTGGTTCTCGGATTTACGATAGAAAGATGTGCTTACAAGCCGCTTCGAAATGCTCCGAGGATGTCGGTCATGATATCGGCTATAGGTGTGAGCTATCTGTTGCAGAACACCGCGACCTACGTAACCGGAGGGCAGCCGATGACATATCCCGAGATCACCTTCCTGTCCAGCACGGTAAATGTAGCGGGCACGCAGACAAAATGGGTCGTTATCATCACGCCGTTTCTTGTTGCCCTTTTGGTGTTCGCACTTACGATCCTCATCGATCGTACCAAGGTTGGTATGGCCATGAGAGCCGTATCAAAGGATTTTGAGACAAGCCGTCTGATGGGTATCAGGATAAACAGTGTCATCTCGGCTACGTTCATAATCGGATCGGCACTTGCAGCTGTCGGCTCGGTGCTGTTCTTCACGAACTATCCGGCGATCACTCCCACGGCAGGCGCGATGCCGGGCCTTAAGGCATTCGTTGCAGCCGTATTCGGCGGTATCGGTTCGATACCGGGAGCGGTTCTCGGTGCTTTCCTGATAGGAATATGCGAGACGATCATCAAAGGCCTTCCGTCGGCATGGGATGTTTCCGTGTTCTCGGATGCGTTTACATTCGCACTTCTTATCGTAATCCTGATATTCAAACCGCAGGGACTCTTCGGAGAAGCTGCAACGGACAAGGTGTAGATCATGAAACAGAGTCGAAAATCATTCCCGGTGTTTATCGGGATCGCCATATTGTTACTTCTTGTTATACTGCTCGAGAATCTGAGCGCCCTCTTTCCCGGAATGCCGCAGGTGTTCCAGCCTACGAGCCCACTCTTTACGGTGCTCAAGAAGGCGGCTGTGTATTCCCTCGTAGCGGTATCGATGAACCTTCTGAACGGATTTACCGGGCTGTTCTCGCTCGGTCAGGCCGGATTCATGCTGCTGGGTGCCTATACATATGCGATACTCATGGTACCTTCGGCTCAGAAGGAGCAGGTATACTACCTGTTCGAAGGCTGTGCGTTTGATTTTTCATTGCTTGATATGTTCGAAGCGATCTTCGGTTCTTCGGGGTTCGGCGGTGCGGTCGCAATGATACTGTCGTGTCTGATCGCACTCATACTTGCAGGATGTGTTGCGGGATTCTTCTCGTATCTGATCGGTATCCCCGTTCTTCGTCTCAAAAGCGATTATCTGGCAATAGCAACCTTGGGATTTGCGGAAATACTCCGTGCGATCTTCCAGTGGCAGAAGCTTGGCAAGGTCACGAACGGAGCAAACATGATAAAAGGTTTCCCGACGTTCTCGAGCTTTAACATAACGAACGCTTCGGGGGCGACGGTTCTCAGACTGTCGACATTTGTGCCGTTTCTTATCTCGGCGCTTTGCATTACGGTGATCATACTGCTCATCAACTCATCATACGGACGCGCGTTCAAATCGATCCGCGATGACGAGGTCGCAGCGGAAGCGATGGGTGTGAGCCTTTTCAAACACAAGATGATGTCGTTTGTCATCTCAAGCTTTTTCGCCGGCGTCGGCGGCGCGCTCTTTGCTATGTATGTTGCAAACGCGCAGGCCAAAGCGTTCACGTCGGTAATGACATATGAGATACTCCTGATCGTTGTCATCGGAGGTATCGGTTCCGTCAGCGGAAGCATTCTGGCGACGTTCCTGTACGTCGCATGTTCCGAATGGTGGCTCAGGTTCCTTGACAGCGAGCAGTACTTCGGAAACTTCCGTGTTCCGCTTCTTCGAAACGGATTCCGTATGGTTGTGTTCTCGGTTGTCATCATGGTGATCGTCCTGTTCTTCTCACAGGGAATAATGGGCGACCACGAGCTGAACATAGGCGGTCTTCTTAAAAAGATCTCAAAGAGATCGGAAAGGAGATCATAGCCATGGGTAACGCATTAAGACTTGAAAACGTAACGATGCAGTTCGGCGGTGTCGTATCCGTCAACAACCTTTCACTTGAGGTCCCCGAGAAGAAGATCATCGCTCTGATCGGCCCGAACGGTGCCGGCAAGACGACCGCGTTCAACTGTATCACCGGTGTATATCAGCCCACAAACGGACTGATCGAGTTCATGGGTCAGCCCATGGTCAGAAACCACCCTACGGGAAAATCACTTAAGACCTATAAGGGTGAAGAGGTACAGAAGTTTGCAAACGATCCGGTGCTTGCACCTACGCCCGATCAGATAACGGGACTCGGTATCGCCAGAACGTTTCAGAACATCCGTCTGTGGAAGAGCATGACGGTATTCGATAATGTTCTTATCGCAAAGCATCAGCATGCGAAACAGAACGTGTTCTCGGCCACGTTCAGGGGTAATCTTGCGGAAGAGGCGAGGATGCGCGAAGAGACGATGGCGCTTCTTGAAGAACAGGGACTCGATTCATACAAGGATGATCTTGCAACGAGCCTTCCCTACGGACTTCAGCGTCGTCTTGAGATAGCAAGAGCTCTTGCAACAAAGCCGAGCCTGCTCCTTCTTGATGAGCCGGCTGCCGGAATGAATCCGCAGGAGACAGCGGAATTGGCTGATTTCGTGCGCCAGACACGTGAGAAATACGATCTTACGGTGTTCCTTATCGAGCATCATATGGATCTTGTAATGAATGTTTCGGATTATATCTATGTCATAGATTTCGGTAGTGAGATCGCCCGGGGAGTCCCGGAAGAAGTACAGAACAACAGGCGTGTGATCGAGGCTTACCTCGGCGTCGGAGATGAGGAATAAATATGAGCGATGTGCTTTTACATGTCAAAGACCTGAAGGTGAGATACGGCGGAATTGAAGCCGTCCGGGGCATCAGTTTTGATGTCAAGGCCGGTGAGATAGTTACGCTTATCGGTGCGAACGGTGCCGGAAAGAGTTCCACGCTCCGTACGATATCGGGACTGGTCAAACCCGCGGAAGGAAAAGTGATCTTCGACGGAGTCGACATTACAGGAAAGGATCCCACGCAGATCGTATCACAGGGTCTTATGATGGTACCCGAAGGAAGACGGATATTCCCCAACCTCACGGTACTTGAAAACCTCAGGATCGGGGCTTATCTTCGTAAGGACAACCTTGCTCCGGATATTGAGAACGTATTCAGGTATTTCCCGAGGCTTAAGGAACGTGAATGGCAGGAGGGCGGTACGCTTTCGGGCGGTGAACAGCAGATGCTTGCGGTTGGCCGTGCTCTTATGGGACGCCCGAAGCTCCTTATGATGGATGAGCCTTCACTCGGACTTGCACCGATAGTTGTGCAGGATATATTCAAGATCATCAGACAGATCAATGCGGCAGGGACGACGGTCCTGCTGATCGAACAGAACGCCAATATGGCCCTTCACGTCGCCGACAGGGCGTATGTCATAGAAAACGGAAAGATCCTCATGGAAGGCACCGGTCAGGAGCTTCTTGAGGACGAGAAGGTACGTGCAGCTTATCTGGGCAGCACATCAGGAGGTGTTTCATGAAGAAAATACTGTTTGCCGCATCTGAATGTGTTCCGTTCATCAAGACGGGAGGACTTGCGGATGTCGTCGGTTCTCTTCCGAAGTGTTTTGACAAGAGATACTTTGATGTGCGCGTTATCATTCCGAAGTATCTGTGTATCTCCAAGGAATACACGGATAAGATGGAATACATCGATTCCTTCTACATGGATATCGGTAACGACAACAAATACGTCGGCGTCTTCAAGACGGAATATGAAGGCATTACGGTATACTTTATCGACAATGAATTCTATTTCTCCGGTGCGAAGCCTTACGGAGATCTTCTGTGGGATCTTGAGAAGTTCATATTCTTCTCAAAAGCGGTTCTTTCGGTGCTTCCCGTTGTGGGATTCCAACCTGACGTAGTTCACTGTCATGACTGGCAGACGGGACTGATCCCCGTTTTCTTAAAAGAGCGCTTCCATGACGGAGAATTCTTCCGCAACATGAAGTCCGTTATGACTATCCATAACCTGAAGTTCCAGGGTGTATGGGATGTTGAGACGGTCAGGACGCTTTCGGGACTTCCGGATTATTTCTTCACACCCGACAAGCTTGAAGCATACAAAGACGGTAACCTCCTTAAGGGCGGTCTTGTATTTGCAGATGCGATCACAACCGTATCGTACACATACGCCGAGGAGATCAAGATGCCGTTCTACGGCGAGGGCCTTGACGGATTGCTTCGCGCGCGAGCAAACGATCTTCGAGGCATCGTTAACGGTATAGATTACGACGAGTATAACCCGATGACTGACAAGTTCATCGTAAAGCCTTACAATGCCAAGGATTTCCGCAAGGAAAAGGTAAAGAATAAGCTTGCACTTCAGGAAGAACTGGGACTTGATAAGGACGAGAAGAAGATGATGATCGGTATCGTCAGCCGCCTGACGGACCAGAAGGGATTCGATCTCATCGCATACATTATGGATGAACTGTGTCAGGACAATGTTCAGATAGTCATCCTCGGAACAGGCGAGGAGCGCTATGAGAACATGTTCAGGCATTTCGACTGGAAATACGCGAACAAGGTATCGGCTAACATTTACTATTCCGAAGCGCTCTCGCACAAGATATATGCGGCCAGCGATGCTTTCCTGATGCCGTCGCTCTTCGAGCCGTGCGGCCTGTCACAGCTGATGGCTCTTCATTACGGAACTCTTCCTATCGTGCGTGAGACAGGCGGTCTCAAGGATACGGTAGAGCCGTATAACGAATACGAGAGTACGGGAACCGGCTTCTCGTTCATGAACTACAACGCACATGAGATGCTCGGATGTATCAGAAACGCAGAGCGTATATACTACGACAAGAAGCGCGAATGGAACAAGATGGTCGACCGCGCAATGGCTGCTGACTTCTCATGGGAAGTATCGGCCTTGAAGTACCAGGAGCTGTACGATTGGTTGATAGGCTGATAAGCTGAGTCAGTGCATACGGATATAAAAATGCCCCGGGAAGCACCTGTGTCTTCCGGGGCATTTTTATATCCGTATGTGTTGCGAAGCAACAACCCCGAGATGAAGCGAAGCGGAATCGAGGGGGTGCGTTGACGACCTCGAAGATTGCAAAATCAGTATTTATGCGGGTTTGACGAAAATCATTTCATTCCCGTGAAACAGTCATTCCAACCGGAGCAAATATCTGTGCCAATCTGATCGGGCCCGCCTGTCTGCCGGATTCTGCATTCAAAGAAGCAAGGCACTGCGAATAAGCTGTAGAGGTTGTATCCATCACAGGCACGAACAGAACGAATTTCTTTCCATTATGGGTGAAGTGAACCCTCTTGGCTACTCTTCCATTGCAAAGAGCCATCACCGCATCTGCTGTGAAACTCGGATCATTTCCAAACTCAAGGTCGATCACAGTTACCGCTTTACCGTTTGCGACGGCAAGACTTGCTGCCAGAGCACTTTCGATCTTGCTCT
>JAEEGJ010027578.1_pt1 | contig 11393 bp, 9 predicted proteins | sample 8958761 | NCBI WGS metagenome assembly JAEEGJ01 (sample SAMN16246546, study PRJNA631951) | gut metagenome | biome: gut microbiome; feature: rumen; material: RS-attached | host: Bos | place: Iran: Karaj | collected 2018-10
TGATTGTTGAGTACTTTGAGCAAATCTTTGCCAACGGCTGGCGCAACAAGTACACTTTGGTCAAGGCCATAGAGAAAATGCGCGACCCCGATGCTCAGAAGTATCTAGAAGACCTCACCGCGCAGTGGGGACCCAGCGATGCAGTGGGATAGTTTTAATTTAGAATTAAGTATGGATGTCAAGAGCCTCTAGTTTGTTTCTAGTGCCTCTAGTTGTTAATAAACAATAACACAATGAAAGCAAGAAATCTATTCCTCTTGGCGGCACTGCTGTTGATGCCGCTCGTGGCTTGCAATGCCAATGGCGCAAGCACCAATGCAACTGACCAGGCTGCACCCGCTGCCGCGGCGCCCGAGAAACCTGACCTGGGCTTCCTCACCGCAATGGGACTCGATGTGAGCAACCTCAACATCATCAATGACGTGTGGGAGTTTTCTGTTGACTTCATCGAACTGAACGAAGACCAGGCCCTCAAACTCCTGCCCATGGCACAGTTTCTCGAAGGCGGGGATATCTATGACGGCCGGTACTACATCACTGCAGCCAAGGCGCTGCCCGATGGCTACACCATGCTGCTTTATGGTTGGGAGACTGGCGATGATGCAAGCCTACAGATGATGGGCATATATGATAAGGATGGCAATATCACTGACTTCATGCATCTGGGCAACATGGGCGAGTTCAGCGACATCGAGCAAAATGAAGACTACACCCAAGGCCGAGCGCAGATGACCGATATTGATCTCAAGTTCACCGAGCCTGGTGTGTTCACCCTCGACAAGACAGTCAAGGAGGCCGACTGGAAGCGCGACCCCAACAGCGATGATGGCAGCCACAAGCCCACCAAGGTGCACTGGCTCGTGCAGACACTGGAGACCTACAGCGTCGATGACAAGGGGCATATCGCATTAGATGGGCGCAAAGAAGTCAAGCGCCAAGGAACGCTCGACAAGGAGTATGAGTCATGGACTGCAATCTACGACCTTTCGCGACTACCCATGTCTGATGCCACCCGCATCGACCAGCTCAACGATCTGGCTGGTAAAATGAAACAGACGCAAGGCGACCAACAGTATGCCGACGGTACTGCTTACATCGTTATCTCGGCTATCAACGAATACTTCGCTACCAATCCTGACGCATTGTTTCAGTGGATCTACAAGAATCGTGACCATAGCAACATGATTGTCGGCCATTTGCAGGAAAGTGTTACCAACCATTACCTCGACAAGGCCTTGCTCGACCAAGCCATTAGCCAGATGACCGACAAGGCTGCTCAAAAGTACATCAATGACCTCACTGCTGGTTGGGCACCAGAATGAGATTAATGATTGAGAATTAAGACCGCGCTTCGCGCTGGAAGACCGTTACACTGGTAGTGGTAGTAGGGCCTTCACCTTCGGCGGGCAGTGTCGCGCCACAGCAGCCACAATCACTGAACTACAGAATTACTGAAGTACTAAAAGGAAATAAATGAAAAGAATACTGATCACGATGGTTACGGTGGTGGTGATGCTCACCGCTTGCAACGCCACCCCGACAGGCGGCGGAAAGTCGCCCGAACAGGCTGCCAAGGTGCAGAAGACCAACGACTTTGCTTTCCTCACCCGCATGGGCATCGACATCGAGCCGGTGACCCAGGTCAAGCGGCTCAACGACATCGCCAACACCGAGGGTCCCCTGCTCACTGCCGAGCAGATGGCTCAACTGACCACGCCTCTGGGCGAGCACTTCATCGAGGAGATGGGCTCAATCAATCTGCTGGCGGTGCGTGACATCGATGGTGAACACACCCTTTGCTTCTATGCCATCCACCATGGTGCAGGATGTGATGCGGCGATGGCCACCTACGATGCCGGGGGCAAGCCCTGTGATGCCATGTTGCTCAATCGATGCCACGACCTGTGGCCCGTCAATCCCGAAACCTTTGAGGGCAACCTCGCCCGTGAGTTGACAGCCCAGGTCGAGTTCAATGGCCAGCGACACTTCAACCTTGCCTACGAGTTTCAGGAAATGGTCTTCAACCCTTCTACCGACGAGCGCAGCGCATCGCAGTGGGTGGTCAAGTGGCATCAGGATTATGACATCGACAAGGACTGCCACTTCGTGCTCAAGGAGCAGAAGGAGGATACGCGCACGGGCAACAAGAGTGCCATCGACGAGGTGGTGTATATGAACATGCGCCTCACTACCTTTGCCACACAGTCGGTCAACGACCCGCGCGTGATAGACATGTACAACAAGGCAATACCCGAGTGGGAGCAGTTCTATAAGAATGTCGACCTCAGTTACATCGACATGAGCTTAAACTCGTTGTTCGACATGAATCGCGTGCGTTTACTTCAATGGATGGCCAGCCACCGCGGCAAGGACAACCACATCCTGCCCTATTTTGCCAAGGGCGTGGCCTGGTACCGCCCTAGTGTGGAGAATGAACTCGGCAACCTGGATGCCGAAGCAAAAGATTATTTACAGACGATTGTAGACCAATGGGAACAATGAAGCGAAACTTGATTTGGGCCTTAGGCCTAGTGTTGATGGCGATGGTGGCATGTGCCGGAGGCCAAGGCGGTCGGCAGGATGCAGCCACTACGGACCAATTGTCACAGTACAAGCGCACCTTGCAGTTCCTTACCGACCTGGACATCAGCCCCGACACACTCATGCTGCCCGAATGCGTCAACTTTCCCGTGTTCAGCGACACCACGAGCCATAGCCACTGGCTCACTGCCGACGAAGCAGTGACGCTGGGCATGAAGCAGTTGTGTGGCGTCGATGCCGATGGTACGCCCGCCATCTTGTTGGGTGTTCGCCCGCTTAGCGAGCACATCACCCTGGCGCTCTACCAAGTGTACTATGGCGACAAGTCGCCAGTAGTGATTGCCACCTATGATGCCGATGGTGTCATCATGGATCTGATGAATGCCGGTACCTGTGCGGGCGTGAATACTTTATATGCCAACCAGGACGGCGATACCATGCAGCTGGGCGTCGATTCGGCGGTCATATCTCTCAAAGACGATGGAGAATTGGCTATTGACCACACCTTGACCATGATGCAACAGCCCGCCACTGGCGGCGAGGCAAAGCAGTTGTGGAAGCATCTCGCGAAGTTGATTTATCAGGTTGACACCACAACGGGTGTCATCAAACAGACTGACAGCCAGGTCACTCCACCCGAAGTGATAAATGATAATGTGGTGTTACGTCAACTGGAGATGATTTCCTGGGCGCCCATCCAAGACGAGGAGGTCATGGCGCAATATGACCAGTTTGCTCAACAGCATGCGGCTGCTTTGTCTGGCCAGTCGCTCTTGTCCACGCTCTACGCATTTGCCCTTTTCGATCGCCTGGATCATGCTCCCTGGTCAATGCTTGAATGGCTCTATCTTCATCCCGACAGTCGAGTGCACAAGCTCTTTATTGCAGCTGTCTGGGAGCACCAGCTCGACAACGACCGCCTCGCCCAGGCCGTTAAAACCATCCAAGAGCCCAAGGCCAAGCAATACTGGAAGACGCAACTTGGTCTCAAGTAGATGAAAAGAGTTGTTTTGTTGCGTCTCTACAAGCGAATGTAACAAGCTTTATAACTAACTAAAACACAGTATTATGAGACGATTTTTACTTATTCTTTTGGCTATGCTCATGATGGCAGTAACGTCATGGGCTCGCTCTGCCCCCACCTATTCTTTCAATAGCTCCACTGGTAAGTTGGAGCTTATCAGTGGCGATTTTAACAAGGACAACAAGTGGGGCAGCGATGTGGTTCCAAACAAGGTCAAGAGTGTCACAGCCACCAGCCAGGTGAGGTTTGTTGGCGATTGCTCAGAATTATTCAGTGATTTCGAGTATTGCAAGACCATAGACTTGAATAATGTCAACACAAGCCAGATGACATGTGCAAGAAAAATGTTTTATGACTTACAAGATTTGACCTCACTCAACATCTCGAGTTGGGACACCGGCAATGTCACCGACATGAGCTATCTGTTCTATTATTGCTGTAACCTTACTTCGCTCAATGTATCGAATTGGAACACTGGCAAGGTTACCGACATGGAAGGACTGTTCGGTAGTTGCTATAGATTGACCACGCTCAACGTCTCGAGTTGGAACACCGCTAATGTTACCAACATGAAATACATGTTCGAAGACTGCCAATTATTCACTTCGCTCGACCTCTCGAGTTGGAACACCGCCAAGGTCACTTCTATGTTAAGTATGTTCGAATATTGCTATTACTTGACCACGCTCGACCTCTCGAATTGGAACACCGGCAAGGTCACTTCTATGGAAAGAATGTTCGAATATTGCGAGAACTTGACCACGCTCGATCTTTCGGGTTGTAACACTGGCAATGTTACCACTATGAAAGAAATGTTCTACGGCTGCTTGAAGTTGAAAACAGTTTATGCCGGTGACGGTTGGAGTACTGCGAAGGTTACCGTATCTTGGGATATGTTCTTAAACTGTACATCCATAAAAGGCGGCATGGGTACGACCTTCGATAGAGACCACACCGACAAAGAATACGCCCGCATAGACGGTGGCCCTGACTGCCCGGGCTACTTCACCGTAAAACTGCCACCCTACACTTACGACAGCAGCACCGGTGCACTGACGCTTAACCAAGGCGTTTTTAACAAGGACAACAAGTGGGGAGACGATGTGGTTGCCAATGCCGTCACAAGTGTCACTGCCACTAGTAGAGTGAGTTTTACTGACGATTGCTCGGAACTGTTCAAGGGCTTCAGCAATTGCACGAGCATGGACTTGAGTCAAGTCAACACCAGCAATGCCACGAGCATGTCGGGAATGTTCGAAAACTGCTCAAACCTGACTTCGCTCGACCTCTCGAGCTGGAACACGGGCAATTTGAATATCATGAACAATATGTTTAAGTCTTGCGCCAGCCTGCAGTCACTCAAAATTTCGAGTATCAATACCACTCAGGTCTACATAATGGATGGCATGTTCCAAGACTGCTCAAGCCTTGTCGAGCTCGACATCTCGGGCTGGGACACCCGCAATAGCACCCAAACGATAAACATGTTCAATGGCTGTTCGCGGTTGAAAACAATCTATGCTGGTGGCGGATGGACTGTCCAGCATGTCATGAGTTCTTCTGGAATGTTCGATGGCTGTACGTCACTGAAGGGCGGCAGGGGAACTATCTACAACGCAAGTCACACCGATAAGGAATATGCACGCATTGACGGCGGTTCTGATAGCCCAGGATACTTCTCTGACCCGAATGTTGCTCCATCAGTTGAGGTAGTTGTAGGGAACATTAAATTCTATATGGTTGAAGTAGAGGGTAACGATGATTATGAAATCCCTTCCTTCTATATAGGCGAGTGCGAGGTTACCGAAGCCCTGTGGCTGGCGGTAATGGGAGGTGTGAACCCCAGCAGTTACTGCGGCAACCTGGGGGATAATCTGCCAGTGGAGAACATCTCATGGAACGACTGCCAAGAGTTCATCACCAAACTGAATGGGATGACTCATCTGCAGTTCCGCTTGCCCGATTCCGACGAATGGTACTGGGCGGCACGGGGCGGAAACAAGAGTCATAACTATACCTACAGCGGCAGCAACAACATTGATGAGGTGGCATGGTATAAAAACAATGGTAGCCAAAAACAAACCGTGGGCACCAAAAAACCCAACGAACTTGGTATCCATGACATGAGTGGCAACGTGTATGAGATAGTGCAAGAGCATACTGAAGTGTTTGGTGGTGGATGGCATGCCCCAGCGAGTAGCTGTATGGTGGGTTATTCATGGGGACCAACAACTGAGACCTTTACCGACAACGACACCGGGTTCCGACTTGCGATCACTCAATTCATCATGCGTGGTGACATCAATGGCGACAACAAGGTGGATGTGAGCGATGTGAACATCATCATCAACATCATGCTTGGCAAGGCACAAGCCAGCGATTACCCGGGTAGCGCCAACGTGAACAACGATACCCAAGTCGATGTCAGCGATGTCAATGCAGTGATTAACATCATGCTCGGCAAATGATGAGGCACCCTCTTGAGGGGTGAATATTTCTAAAGAAACTATATACCTGTTGTCCCCCAATAGCATAAACGATGCAAATATGCCTAGGGACAACAGGTGTTTTAGGTATATAAAAAAAGTCCCAGCTTGCGCTGAGACTGTGGGTGATGACGGATTCGAACCGCCGACCCTCTGCTTGTAAGGCAGATGCTCTGAACCAACTGAGCTAATCACCCCCCCACAAAAATTATGAAACGATTACTACTTATCCTATGCGTGGGTGCTACCTGATTCGAACAGGTGACCTCATCCCTGTCAAGGATGCGCTCTAAACCAGCTGAGCTAAGCACCCCTTTCCTAGAAAGGCGGTGCAAAGGTAGAACAAGTTTTTTAATCGGCAAGCATTCGTGGTTGATTTTTCACAACCATTAACAATTTGCCTTGTTTTGGGAGACTTTTCAGCGATTACGGGAGGCGCAAGACAATGTGGAATGGTCTTCCGTTAAACATTAGATTGCAGGACAACGTAGCCGTTGCGGAATCATAGTGGCCATCGGTCAACGCCCCCAAACCTGATTCCCATGCTGGGCAATAACTAGACATCAACGAGACATTGCCCTCGTTGTCAACCCTCAGATAGCACGACATTAAGTACATAAACCCAGCATCGAGGATTTGTGAATAGCACCCTCCAAAAATGTCGTTGCAAAAGAAGATACCCGGTGCTATTCTTTCAATATTGATACCTGTGCACTGCGTTGTCTTTCCATACTGTGCAGCCCACTCGGCAAAAGTCACGCCATTGTAGGTTGACTGCTCCATATCGGTATCATAACTGCCGCTCATATCGATGGTCACACTACTGTCCCACAATCTTGGGTACTTACCCAGCATGGCATTGATAATGCGATTGACATCAGACACATCGGCAGCTCCATCACGATTGACATCGGCCGCAGTCACAACCTGCGGGTCGCTGATCTTGCCCAGCATGGCGTTAATCGTCATGTTGACATCACTCACATCAACAGTGCCTTGACCATCAACATTCTCGAGCAGATCAACATGTTCAAAGTCACACCAGGGGATAAATGCCTGATATTGCTGCTGCGCCACAGCAGGCACCACCAGACGACATGTCGAGAGGTCAACTCCCGTACTGGTATAGTGGAATATGCCACGCTTGAAGCGTGCAGCAATCGAGGTGATGTCATCCATCAACACAACCACAGCCTCCAGCCCAGGAGCATCCAGTGAGCCTGGATCAAGTTGCTGCACCGATGCAGGTACGGTCACACTCCGCAAGCCATCACACTCACCGAAGGCACCATAGCCTACCATAGTCACTCCATCGGGGATGACGACATGGCCAGTGAGACCTGAACACTGGTAGAACGCCCAGTGGTCAATCAGTGTGATGGTCTTGGGCAGCACCAGTTCGCCCGTGAGTCCGGCACAGCCCTGAAAGGCCTCCAGTCCGATTGCGGTAACAGTATAAGTCACACCATCGTGTGTCACCCGCTCAGGCAATGTGAGCGTGCCCGTCAGGTTGGCATACGAGGTGTAGTTCGTTTCGGCAATGTTGGGGTCTTGTTCCTTGGCGACCGAAACAGTTGTTGGTGCATCTTCATTAATCTTATAGGCAATGCCATTGACTTTGAAGTCATAGAATTCCTCGCCAGACATCGCCAGCGAAATCACTGCGGCAAGCAGTGTAATTAATAATTGGGGTTTCATTGTCATGCTTTGTTTAGAATGATGTGTGCAAAATTACGAAAAAAAGGCAATGTGCGCAAGCAGATGGCCAATTTTTTGTACCTTTGTAGCGAAATCAAACCAAACCTGAAAATTGTCATGACTGAACTGACTGCACTGACCGCTGTGTCGCCGATTGACGGGCGCTATCACGGCAAGACCGAACAATTGTCAAAATATTTCTCTGAGGCCGCCCTCATCCGCTATCGCGTGAAGGTGGAGGTGGAGTACTTTATCGCCCTGTGCGAGTTGCCGCTGCCTGCGCTGGCCGACGTTCCCGCTAGCACATTTGAATGCCTACGCGACATTTATCGGCACTTCACCCTCGCCGATGCCCAGCGTGTGAAGGACATCGAGAGCATCACCAACCACGACGTGAAGGCGGTGGAATACCTGTTGAAGGAGAAATTTGACGAGATGGGTTTGAGTGCCTATAAGGAGTTTATCCACTTTGGTCTCACATCGCAGGACATCAACAACACGTCGGTGCCAATGAGCATCCAGGATGCGCTGCGCGAGTCGCTGGTGCCGCAGCTGCAGCAGGTGATCGGCTGGCTCAACGAGCATGCCGAGGCTTGGCACGATGTGGCCATGCTGGCCAAAACGCACGGCCAGCCCGCCTCGCCCACGCGCCTGGGCAAGGAGATGCGTGTGGTGGCCTACCGCCTGGAAGAACAACTCAAGCAACTGCAGGCAGTACCCATCAGCGGCAAATTCGGCGGCGCCACTGGCAATTTTAACGCCCATCTGGCGGCCTACCCCGAGCGTGACTGGCGTGCATTTGCCAACGACTTCCTGCAGCGGCATCTGGGAATCGTGCGTGAGCAGTGGACCACACAAATCAGCAACTATGACAATTTGTCTGCACTGTTCGATGCGCTGAAGCGCCTGTGCACCATCCTCATTGACTTGGATCGCGACATCTGGATGTATATCTCGATGAACTACTTCAAGCAGAAGATCAAAGCTGGAGAGGTGGGCTCCAGCGCCATGCCCCACAAGGTCAACCCCATCGACTTTGAGAACAGCGAGGGTAACCTGGGCATCGCTGTCGCCATCCTTGAGCACCTTTCGCGCAAATTGCCCGTGTCGCGTCTGCAACGCGACCTGACCGACTCGACCGTGCTGCGCAATGTAGGTGTGCCTTTCGGCCATCTTGCCATCGCCTTGGCCAGCACACTCAAGGGTCTGAACAAACTCATCCTCAATGAGGATGCCATCCATGCCGACCTCAATAGCCAGTGGAACGTGGTTGCTGAGGCCATCCAAACCATCCTGCGTCGCGAGGGTTACCCCAAGCCCTATGAGACGCTGAAGGAGCTCACGCGCACCAATGAGGTGGTCAACGCCGAGTCGATAGCACAGTTTATCGACACCCTGGCAGTAAGCGACGCTGTCAAGCAAGAGCTCAAGCGCATCACGCCCGGCACTTATACAGGATACTAAATTACAAGACTGAGTAAAAATATTAAAAAAGCCTAAAAAAAGTGCGTCACACATTGGTGTACGGGCTTTTTACGCTATATTTGCACATTCCAACCAGCCACATGGCAAACCATACACAAGTTATTACATAAAATGAAGGCCGCGAGGCCTGGCAATTCTTATTATATTCAAAGCAAGAAACACTAACCGTTATTAATCGTTATGGACGACAATTTTGAGAAGAGACCTAGACGTCCCCGAATCGGTGAGGCGAAGTCTAACCCCGAGAGCACAAGCGATGGCACACGCTATGAGCGTGTAGACTATGATCGTGAGACACAAGCCGCACAAACATCACAACCCGAAGAAGGCTATCAGCCACATTACCAATCTGAAGGCTATCAGCCGCGTGGTTACCAACAGCGTGGCTATCAGTCGCGTGGTTATCACCAGCGTGGCTACCAGCAACGCAACTATCATCAACAAGGTTATCAACAAGGCTATCAGCCTGGCTATGAGGCTCAAACGTCCAGTGAGCCTGTAGGCGAAGAGGGTGCCGAGCAACAGCAGACTGGCGGCTACCAGCCTCGCCAACAAGGCGGCTACCAGCCCCGTCATCAGGGTGGTTACCGCCAGCAAGGTGGTGGTTATCGCCAGCAAGGTGGTTACCGTCAACAGGGCGGTGGATATCGCCAGCAAGGTGGTTACCGTCAACAAGGTGGCGGATATCGTCAACAGGGCGGTGGCTACCGTCAGCAAGGTGGCGGATATCGTCAACAGGGCGGATATCAGCAGGGTGGTTACCAACAAGGTGGTTATGAGCAAGGCGGATATCAACAAGGTGGATACCGCAAGCGCCCCAAACGCAAACAAAGTGGGCCGAAGCCTCAAATGCGCTTTGTGCCGCGTCCCAAGCCTGTGGAGTATGAAGAGCCCATTGTCGACCCGAATATGGAGGTTCGCCTGAACAAGTTCCTGGCAAATGCTGGTGTGTGTTCACGTCGTGAGGCCGACGAGAAGATCCAGAATGGTGAAATCAAGGTCAATGGCACTGTGGTGACCGAGCTGGGTGTGAAAATTACACCCAAGGACATCGTGGAATATGACGGCAAGGTTGTGACCACAGAGAAGAAGTGCTACATTTTGCTGAACAAGCCCAAGAACTGTGTAACCACATGTGATGACGAGAAAGATAATCGTGGCATTTTCGACGGTGCTGAAGATGCCGAAACTACTGAGCCCAAGACCCAGCAGAAACCGCGCAAGACGGTGATGGATCTGGTGAAGGGTGCCTGCGAGGAGCGCATCTATCCGGTGGGTCGTCTAGACCGCAATACCACTGGCGTGTTGTTGCTCACAAACGACGGCGATCTGGCATCGAAGCTCACGCACCCCAAATATGTGAAAAAGAAGATCTATCAAGTGTGGACCGACAAGCCCATCAGTGAGGAAGACATGCAGCACATCGCCGATGGTGTGGAACTGGACGATGGGCCTATCCATGCCGACGCTGTGAGTTATGTGTCGACGACCGACCGCAAGCAGGCCGGCATCGAGATTCACTCGGGCCGCAACCGTGTGGTTAGACGCATCTTTGAAGCGCTGGGTTATCGCGTCGTTAAGTTGGATCGCGTCTACTTTGCTGGCTTGACCAAGAAGAACTTGGCTCGTGGCCGCTGGCGCTACCTGACCCAGGAAGAGGTGAACTACCTGCGTCAAGGTTCATTTGAATAATTCACTAACGGCTGGGGCGACCCGGCCCACCGAACAAGATAAAACACTAACAGAAATCATGACATTGAAACGAACAAAGATTGTTGACATCTTCGCTCCCGAATTGGTAGGTGAGCAGGTGTGTGTTAAGGGCTGGGTGCGTACGCGCCGCGGCAACAAGCACGTGCAGTTCATCGCATTGAACGATGGTTCGACAATCAAGAACCTCCAGATTGTCATCGACCTGGAGAAGTTCAGCGAAGAGGAACTGAAACCTATTACAACTGGTTCGAGTCTGCACGTTGAGGGTACGCTCGTCGCATCGCAGGGCAAGGGCCAGACCGTTGAGGTCCAGGCGCAGACTGTCGAGATCTATGGCACTGCCGACCCCGACGAGTATCCATTGCAGAAGAAGGGCCACACGCTGGAGTTCCTTCGTGAGAAGGCACACCTGCGTATGCGCACCAACACCTTTGGTGCGGTGTTCC
>JAEEGJ010027579.1_pt1 | contig 11393 bp, 7 predicted proteins | sample 8958761 | NCBI WGS metagenome assembly JAEEGJ01 (sample SAMN16246546, study PRJNA631951) | gut metagenome | biome: gut microbiome; feature: rumen; material: RS-attached | host: Bos | place: Iran: Karaj | collected 2018-10
AGGAAGTGGAAGATTTCCGAATACTCTTTGACTCTTGCCGAGATCGGGGCAGTCAAGAGGGGTGAGGATGTTGTGCGTCACATGGCTGATGGAACAGAGGTTGTCCTGCCTTTTGAAGAACTCGGTTATCTGCCTTACGAGCCACGCTCCTATGCCTATTGCTCTGACACTGCGCCTTTTGCAGAAGAGGCTTCCTGGGTTCATGGAGTGGATATTCTCTATCATGAAGCTACCTATCTGGACGAGCTTTCCGAGATGGCAGCCGCCCGTCATCATTCCACGACTCTCCAGGCTGCCCGCTGCGCCTTGGAGGCTGGGGTAGGCAAGTTGGTCATAGGACATTATTCGTCCCGTGGGAAGGACATTTCCCTGTACGAAGCTGAGTGTCGGACCATTTTCCCTTCAACTTTCGCAGCCTCAGACCTCGATGTGTTCGACGTTCCGCTGAATAAAATGGAATAAATCGGTCCCCCTTACGGGGGTGCGTGATTTGTAACTAACTTATTATTAGATAATTAACCGATATCCATCCCCCTTTTTTGAGGGGATGGATATTTTTTATTTTAGTCATTATCAGTTAGTTATAAATCACGGCCATAAAAAAGAATTCTGTAAAAAAACGCTATCTTTACAAGAACGAGTTGGAATTGTATATGAAAAGGATTCTTTCAACCATATTCCTGATTCTGGCAGCGGTCATGTTTGCTTTTGCGGATCCGGTTTACCCGCCAATCCAGAAGTATGTCGAGCAGTGGGCGCCAACGGCGGTGCGGGAGATGTACCGAAGCGGGGTGCCGGCGAGCATAACACTGGCACAGGGTATCCTCGAGTCACGATATGGCCTTTCACCCCTGGCGGCTAATGGCAATAATCATTTCGGAATAAAATGCCACAAGGATTGGACTGGGAAGAAGCAGTTTCATGATGATGACGAGAAAGGGGAGTGCTTCAGGGTGTATGAAGATGCTTACGATTCTTTCCGCGACCATTCGGATTTCCTTCGTTACAGGGATAGGTACAAATTCCTTTTCGAGTTTGAGACAACAGACTATAAATCATGGGCTTACGGTCTTAAGAAAGCGGGTTATGCCACCGATCCCGGCTATCCGGATAAGCTGATCAAATACATCGAGGACTATCAGCTCGCCAAATATGACTCAATGTCCCTGGCAGAGGCAGAGAGGCTTCTGGAGGCACAAGGTTCTGAAGGTGCTCCTGATGTTCGTCAGGGGCATGATGGTGCTGGCTCGGTATCCGTGAAAGACCGGCCCCAGAGCAGCAAAGACCGTCCCCAAAGCAACAAAGACCGGTCCCTGAACAGTAAAGATCGGTCCCTGAGCTCTGTCGAAGGGCCGTCGAAGGCAGCGACCAAAGCCGAAATAAAGGCTGAGAAGAAAGCTGAAAAGCAGGCTGAGAAGGCTGCACGTAAAGCAAGGAAGCATGCTGTCGAGGAGGATGACGAGCTGACCGGAAAGATTCCGGACTCTCCTCTCTCGATCGAGGAGCCAAAGAGGATTGACAAGAACCAGCTCGAAGAATTCAAGTTCTCCTTGAGCAGGGAAGCATATTCAAAGAACGGGGTGCCGTTCGTGACTTCGATGGAAGGTGAGACATATTCATCGATAGCACAACGGTATGGACTGTTCCTTAAGGAACTATTGAAATACAATGACTTGACGGCCACCAGAGAGCTTGCTCCTGGTACTGTGGTCTATCTCCAGGCAAAGAAGAGCCAGAGCCAGAAGGGACTTGACAAGTTCATTGTCGATGAGGATGGCCAATCCCTCTGGGACATTTGCCAGCGTTTCGGAGTGAAGATGTCCAGCGTCTGCAAAATGAACGGATTAACCCCTGACTACGAACTTCGCGAGGGTGACACGATAGTGCTCCGCGGCAAAAAGAAGTAATGAACCGGCAAAAGGATTTGAATATGAAGACGTGGAAATTGATAGTCCTGGCGCTGGCCTTGATTGCGGTAGTGGCGGCAGGAATAGTAGGCGGAAGATGGTACGGCGACAACCGTAAGTCCAACTTCTCGGACAATTATGAATTGTTCGTGTATCCAGGGATGGAAGCTTCATATGTTCTGAAGGCCATACCTGACAGCATCGTCATTAGGCGCCGGAGCCTTGAGAGAGTGATGAGCGGACTCTCCTCGGAACAGATCAAGCCTGGCCACTATGTGATCGAGAAGGGCAAGCCCAGCATCTATGTCCCGAGGATGCTCAAGGCTGGATGGCAGACTCCCATAAAACTCGTCCTGTCCGGAACCATGAGGCTTAAAGGGGCTATTGCCAGGAAGATTTCCAACCAGATGATGATGGATTCTGCCACTGTGGCTTCCGCGCTTAATGACAAGGAGTTACTGGCGTCATACGGTTTCACTCCATCAGATGTTTTTTCCCTCATCATGCCTAATACCTATGAGGTTTATTGGACTGATTCCATGAAGGTGATCCTGGATAAGCAGAAGGCTGCCTACGATGCTTTCTGGACACCTGAAAACCTCAAGAAAGCCTCTGTCCAGGGACTTTCCCAGAAGGAAGTTTCGGTGGTCGCATCAATCGTCAAGGCCGAGTCAAACCATGAGCCTGAATATCCTTCCATCGCAGGGGTCTATCTCAACCGATTGCGCCAGGGAATACGTCTCCAGGCTGACCCCACTGTGGCATTCTGCTACGATTACACCCTTAACAGGATCCTGTTCAAGCATCTTGAAGTGGATTCTCCTTACAATACTTATCGCCATGAAGGCCTTCCTCCGGGACCCATCTGTGTGCCTGACAAGGCCAGTCTGGAGGCTGTCCTTAATCCTGACCGACATGGCTATCTCTTCTTCTGCGCCAGTCCTGCAATGGACGGCACACACAAGTTTGCAGTGACCTTATCGGAGCACAATCGGAATGCCCGTGAGTTCCAGCGGGCACTCGATGCGAGACGCTCCGGAAGGTAGGTTATAAACTATTCTTAAACGATACTATGGACGTTATCCGGCAGAAATTTCCCCAGTTCGATGAGGCCGGACAGGCTTTGATCGGAAAGGCTTACAAGATAGCCGAGGCTGCCCTTGAAGGAATAAAGAGGGAGAACGGACGGCCATTCCTGGACCATCCGATGAAGGCGGCTCTGATTGCCACCGACGAGATCGGTCTTCCGGCTGAGTGCGCAGCCGCAGTGTTCCTTCACGAGGCGATGCGTATGGGGCACGCTTCGACAGGCTCAGCAACCGATGTTCTATCTGGTTTTCCGGAGGACGTCAGACTGATGGTGGAAGGGTTGAACAAGATTTCTACCATCAAGCCAAAGGACACCAGGCTCGAGGCTGAAAACTACAAGAAGTTGATAGTCCAGTACTCGGCCGATCCACGGGTTACCGTTCTGAAACTGGCCGACCGGCTCGAGGTCATGAGGAGCCTTGAGATTTTCCCGAAAAGCTCGCGTGACAACAAGGTCCTCGAGACCCTGATGCTCTACATCCCGCTTGCACATCAGCTGGGGCTTTACAACATCAAGCGGGAGATGGAAGACATCTATTTCCGTTACACTGAACCGGTTGAGTACAGGACAATTACGAACAAACTCAAGGCTACCGAACGTGACCGTGAGAGGTTGATGATGGACTTCATCCAACCACTCAAACAAGAGCTCTTGGAAGAGGAAATCAAGTACAAGCTGAAGGTCAGGACCAAGGCCGCATATTCAATCTGGATGAAGATGCAGAAACAGAAGGTTCCCTTCGAGGGAGTCTTCGATGTCTTTGCCATCCGTTTCATCATCGACTGCGAGCCTGACCCCAAGGTTGAGAAAGATCTTTGTTGGAAGGTATTTTCCTATGTTACAAAGGAATACGAACAGGACACAACTCGCCTTCGCGACTGGATAACCAACCCCAAGCCGAATGGTTATGAGTCCCTTCATATCACCGTAAAGAACAATAGGGGAGCCTACATCGAGGTGCAGATAAGGACCAGGAGGATGGACGATGAGGCCGAGAACGGCCAGGCATCCCACTGGGCGTACAAGGGAGTCAAGCACGAGGAGCAGCTTGACAAATGGCTTACCTCCGTCCGGTATGCCCTCGAGCATCCGAGCCAGGGAGGTCAGGAAGACCTTCCCCAGCCTCCATCCAGGGAGATATTCGTTTTCACTCCGACCGGAGAGCTGAGAATCTTAAGTGCCGGGGCCACAGTCCTGGACTTTGCCTTTGATATCCACACCGGCCTTGGAGTGAGATGTACGGGAGGAAAGGTAAATGGGAAAGCGGTTTCCATTCGAGAGAAACTGAAAACCGGGGATGTTGTGGAAATCATGTCCGGGAAGAACCAGAAACCCTCCCCGGACTGGCTTAATTTCGTGGTGACATCCAAGGCAAGGAGCCGCATTAAAAAGGAACTCGACGAAGAGGAATACAAGAAAGCTGCACAAGGTCGTGAACTCCTCGGCAGGCGTCTTAAAAACTGGAAACTGGAATTCCCTGACGACATGGTCTCAGAGTTCCTCAAGAAGCGGAAGATTCCCACACAGAACTCGTTCTATGCGGCGATTTCCGACTATGTGATCGACGTCAACGAGGTCAAGACATTCATCCAGGACCATGACAGGATGGCAGCCCTGGCGGTGGATGCTGCTAAGGAAGCCGAGGCGGCGAGGATAGAGGCCAGGTCTGAAGAATGGGAGAACCGTCAGGGGTCGGATGACATCCTCGTTCTGAATGCGAAGGATCTCAAGAACCTGGATTACAAAATGGCTAAATGCTGCCATCCTGTGTTCGGAGACGATGTCTTTGGATTCGTCACAAGGACGGAAGGAATAAAGATCCATAGGATTTCCTGTCCCAACGCCTCCAGGCTGATCAGCGCCTATCCCTACAGGATCCAGAAGGTAAGATGGGCGGAGACTCCTTCTGGAGGGAGCTTCCAGAGTTCAATTAAGGTTGTGGCAGGGATAGAACCTTCAGTGATAGGGGACATCACGGCCGTCGTGAGCAGTTTCAAGGCTTCTCTCAGGACTTTCAATGTGACAGAAAACCATAGGGGAGGAACCTACGAAATCAACATGCGGATTTCAGTCCCTTCTAACATGGAGCTGGACAAAATCATCTCCCGAATCAAGGTTTTGCCCCATGTGACGAAAGTTTCCAGACAATAACCACCTTTTAATTGGTTTCCTCATTTATTATCCCTAAATTTGTTCGTTATATTTGAATCTATCAAATATAACGGGATCCGTGTCACGGCCCTGGGTTTTTGGGCAGGGCACAAGTCGGAACTTCTGCCGGCGGATCCGGCCTCATTCGGCAGCCAGTTTTATTAAAACTGCCGAAAGGGATGATTATTATATTAACTCAATCAATACCATGCGCAAAACGAAAAGCATTTTAGTGGTTGCCCTGACGGCAGCCCTGCTCTGGAGTTGCTCGACTCCTACGAACATCGCGTATTTCCAGGACATGACTGACCAGCAGGTCCTGGACAATCCAAATGTATCCCCCATCAGGCTTAAACCGATGGATCAGGTCTCGATCATCGTGAACACCCGTGAGGCGATGATCACCGCTATGTTCAACAAGCCCTATTATTCAAACAGGATCGGTGAGACCCAGTCACTGACTTCAAGCGCCGGAACTAATTACACCCTTTCCGCCAACAACATTTCCGGTTACACCCTTGATGCGGAAGGAAACATCGATTTCCCCGTTATCGGAAAGATCAACTTGGCCGGAAAAACAAGGGAAGAGGCAGAGGAACACATCAAGGAAATGATCATTGCCAGCAGGCAGACCAAGGAGGCGGTGGTAACCGTCGAGTTCATGAACCTTGGTTTCTCGGTTCTCGGTGAGGTAACCCGCCCCGGCCGCTACAAGATCGACCGTGACAGATTCACGATCTTCGACGCTTTGGGTCTTGCCGGTGACCTTACGATTGATGGTCAGAGGGAGAATGTGACCCTTGTCCGCCATAACGGCCAGAACGACGAGGTGTACAAACTCAATCTTCTGGATGCAAGCCAGATTTATTCCTCTCCCGCATTCTATGTCCAACAAGGAGACATGATCTACGTCACTCCCAACGACAAGCGCATGAGGGAGTCCACGGTTAACGGCAACACCTTGAGGTCCAGCTCGACCTGGATTTCAATGGCATCCCTTGCCGCATCTCTTATCGCTCTCATGTCAAGGTACAGGCTCAAATTGTAAAGCCCTGCATTGAAATTGCTATTTGAATATGGAAACACGAAACAATATTTCCCAGAACATGCCTGCAAAAGAGGAGCCCCTCAGCATCAAGGACATCTGGAACATGTGCATTTCGCACTGGTACTGGTTCGCGATAGCTGTCGCCGCCTGCCTTTTTATTGCGGCTTTCTACATCCTCAAGACCACTCCGGTCTATACCCGCAGTGCTTCGGTTCTCATCAAGGAGGACACCAAGGGTAGGTCAGTCTCTTCTGACATCACCTCTGCTTTCTCCGACCTGGGATTCGGCCAGACGAGGGTTAACGTCAACAACGAGATTGTGAATTTCAAGTCTCCGGACTTGATGCTTCAGGTGGTTAAGAACCTCAATCTCAATATTGACTACAAGAAGCCCGGACGCATGCACGACTGGACCCTTTATGGGAGCCAGCTACCTGTGAACATCGAATTCCTGGAGCTTGGAGACAACGGCTATGCTACTCTGACAATCCATCCCAAGGACTCGGCCAATGTCGTGCTCAAGGATATAGTAACGAGAAAGGATGGAAAGAAGGTGAAGTTCTCCGATAACGTTGCTGTCCATTTGGGCGACACTGTCAAGACTCCCATCGGAAATATCTCAGTGGTACGTACGCCTTTCTCGGATGATTTGAAGTTTGATTATCCCCTGAAGGTCACCCGGACAGGACTTCTCAGTACTGCCCGCGCCTATTCCAACAGGCTCGGAGCGACCCTTAACGGAAAGAACACGACAGTTATCGATCTTGGTATCAATGATGTCAACACCCGTCGTGCCGAGGAAATCCTCCAGATGGTGATCAATGTTTACAATGAGAACTGGATCAAGGACAAGAACCAGATTACGACCAGCACTAACGAGTTTATCGCAGAACGACTCAGGGTGATCGAGGATGAGCTTGGCGATGTGGACAAGTCCATAACCAAGTTCCAGAGTGAGAACATGGTCCCTGATGTCGGTGCTGCCGCTACGATGGAAATGCAGCTCTCAGCTGAGGCGGGCAAGCACATCATGGAACTCAACAACCAGCTCTCCATTGCAAGGCATCTCCAGACCGAGATCCGCAATGCCGGACCAAGGAACCTTATTCCTGCGAATGTTGGTATAAGTGATCCGACAGTCAACAGCCTGGTTTCCCAATTCAACTCCATCATGCTCCAGAGGAACCGTCTTGCGGAAAACAGTTCCGATGAGAACTACCTGGTTATGGACATGGACGCCCAATTGGCTGCCCTCAAGTCCTCTATCCTGTCATCCATCGACAACTACATCATCGGCCTGAACACTCAGATGGGTTCATCACGTGCTGCCCAGGGCAGGGCGAATGCAAGGGTCTCCAGTGCACCTATCCAGGCTGGAAGGCTACTTTCCGATGAGCGTCAGCAGAAGGTTAAGGAGGCACTGTACCTCTTCCTTCTCCAAAAGCGTGAGGAGAACGAGCTCTCCCAGGCATTCACAGCCTACACCACCCGCGTTGTCGTGACTCCTGGAGGAAGCACTATTCCCATCGCTCCGAACAAGAAGATGATCCTCTTGCTCGCATTGCTGCTCGGTCTCGCCATCCCGTTCGGAATCCTTTACCTCAGGGAAACCTTGAATACCACAGTCCGTGGCCGAAAGGACCTTGAAAATCTCAGTACTCCGTTCCTTGGCGAACTGCCCACCATGGCAGCCCACAAGAAGAATCTCCTTGGTGGAATAAAGATTACTGACAATCCTGAGGACAGGAAGATCGTCGTCAAGCCTCACAGCAGGAATATGATCAACGAGGCTTTCCGCGTGGTTAGGACCAACCTGGAGTTCATGCGTAATAAGGATGGAGCTTCGAAGACCGTAATGTTCACATCGATGAATGTCGGTTCAGGAAAGACCTTCTCATCTGTCAACCTTGCGACGGCTTTGGCTGTAAAGGGCAAGAGAGTCATCGTTGTTGACCTTGACCTCCGCAAGCGTTCCATGAGTGTCTTTGCCGGACAGCCTAAGATGGGTATCGCAGACTTCCTCAGCGGCCGTGTGTTGGACTACAAGACCCTTATAGTCCATAATGTCGGTGAGAATCCTCTGGATATCATGCCTGTCGGTACCATGCCTCCGAACCCTTCGGAACTTTTGGCAGAGCCGGCTCTCGGGAAGATGCTCGAGGATATGAAGAAGACCTACGACTACATATTCCTTGACTGCCCTCCTGTGGAGATCGTCACCGATCCGGACATCATCGCTCCACTTGCAGACATGACCATCTTTGTGATCCGTGCAGGCCTGCTTGAAAGGAGCATGCTGCCTCAGATCGACAAGTACTACACCGAGAAGAAGTACAACAATATCTCACTGCTGCTCAACGGTACCGAAGGTTCCGGCCGCTATGGGTACAAGTACGGCTACAAGTACGGGTACAAGTATGGCTACAAGAGTGGCTATGGCTACGATTACGAGAAGGACGAAGAAGAATAATCCTGCATGTTCAATCTCGACAGATTCATCTCTCAGAATGTGACCTTCCGGAAGCAGAGTATGTTCTTGGAGGATATCGAATCCAACAAGGATGCTCTGCTTAGGGAGATTCAGGATAAGAAGGTCTGTGTCATCGGAGGGGCTGGGACCATTGGCTCCAGTTTTATTAAGTCGGTACTGCGATTCTATCCTAAAAGCCTCGTTGTAGTTGACATCAACGAGAACGGCCTGGCGGAACTGGTCCGTGACATCCGTAGCACAGAGGGTCTGTACGTGCCGGAAGAGTTCAGGTGCTATGCCTTGAACTTTGCAGACCCGATCTTTGCAAGGATATTCCGTGAAGAGAAAGGCTTTGACATCGTGGCCAATTTCTCAGCACACAAGCATGTCCGAAGCGAAAAAGACAGGTACAGCGTCCAGGCTTTGATAGAGAACAACGACATCAAGGCCAAGAAGCTGATGGATTTGCTGTGTGAGTTTCCTCCGAGGCATTTCTTCTGTGTCAGTACTGACAAGGCTGCCAATCCTGTCAACATCATGGGGGCCAGCAAACGCATCATGGAGGATCTGGTCATGGCTTACAACGCCAAGTTCAAGGTGACCTCTGCGCGGTTCGCCAATGTGGCCTTCAGCAACGGTTCGCTGCCTGATGGATGGCTTCATCGCCTCCAGAAGAAACAGCCGTTGGCCGCCCCTAGTGATGTGAAACGGTTCTTTGTTTCTCCGGAGGAGAGCGGACAGATCTGTATGCTGGCCTGTATCCTTGGAAACGGAGGGGAGATTTTCTTCCCCAAGCTTCATGAGGACCAGATGCTGTCATTCAGCACTATCTGTGATTCATTTGTCTCGGAAGAAGGTTTCCTGAAAAAGGAATGTGCAGATGACACCGAAGCCAGGAAGTACGCAGCTTCGATGGATTATGACAGCGACACCTATCCGGTGGTCTATTCTGAAAGCAACACCACAGGAGAAAAACCCTACGAGGAATTCTTCATTCCAGGAGAGCCTCTGGACATGGACCGTTTTTCCTCACTGGGTGTGATTGGGGCATCAGAACGTCGCCGTCTTGACGAGATTGATTCTTTCTTCAAGAGTCTTGAGGAGCTGTTCGCAAGACCTGATTTCACCAAGGCGCAAGTCGTTGAGGCAATCAAGGGATTCATCCCGAGTTTTGAGCACGAAGAAAAAGGCAAGAACCTGGATCAAAGAATGTAATGGCATATAGAATTCCTCTTTTCAATCTGAATTTCGACGAGCGGGAAGCACAGGCCGCTTACGATACCATCAAGTCTGGCTGGATCTCCACAGGTCCGAAGAACGCTGAACTTGAACAGATGTTCATCGACATGTGGAATGTCAAGTACGCAGTCAGCATGAGCAATTGCACTGACTCGCTTCACACTTGCTGCATGGTTTGCGGCTTCGGTCCTGGCGATGAAGTGATCTGTCCTTCACTGACATTCGCAGCGTCATGCAACTGCATACGCTATGTCGGTGCGACTCCGGTGTTTGCTGACATAGTGGGCCCCGACCACATCAACATCGATCCCGAGGACATTGAGAGAAAGATTACTCCAAGAACTAAGGGCATCGTAGTCGTCTATATGGCTGGTTTCCCGGCCAGGATGGATGAAATCATGGCGATTGCCAGGAAGCATGGGTTGAAAGTGATCGAGGATGCGTGCCATGGCCCTCTTTCAGAGTACAATGGCCGGAAACTGGGCACAATAGGTGACTGTGCGGCATTCAGTTTCTTCTCCAACAAGAACATTTCAACCGGAGAAGGCGGAATGTTTATTACCAATGATGAGGAGATGGCAAGGAAGGCCCGTCTGATACGGAGCCACGGTATGACGACAATGAGTTACCAGAGGGCAAGCGGCCATGCCACTGAATATGATATCTCCTGTCTTGGGTACAATTTCCGCATGGATGACATCCGCGCGGCGATCGCGATAGAGCAACTCAAGAAACTTCCGGACGATCTGGAGAAGCGAGCCAAGGTTAGAGAGCAGTATGTCAAACGTCTCTCTGAAATGGCTGGAGTTGCAGTCCCTTTTGCTGGAAACACCGAGTTCGCAAGCAATTATATCCTCCCTGTCGTCCTTCTGGACAGTACGAAGGAAAGGCGGAACAGGGTACGTGAATATATTCATGCGGCTGGTATCCAGACCAGCGTCCACTATCCCTCGGTACACAGGTTCAGTACCTACAAGGGATTGGGAGCGGTCTTGCCCCGAACTGAATACGTTTCTGACAATGAGATCACCCTCCCGATGTATGCGGCTTTGACCCAGGAGCAGGTTGATTTCATCTGTGGCGTTTTCGAGGAAGCACTTCATGAGGTCAAGTAAAAAAGTCGTCCTAGTTTTTGGATGCGGCGAATTGCAACGTTCGATAATCGGACGAGCCCATAAGAGGGGACTTTTCGTGGTTGGAATAGACCCATGCGAGGACGCTTATTGCCGTTCTGATGTGGATGCTTTCGAAGTCGTTGGAGGACAGGATTACGAGGGCACCTGCTCCGTGGTTGAGGAATATGGTGTCGATGCCATAGTGACGGCTGCAACTGACAAGCCTCTCGTGATGATGGCGCGTATTGCGGCCAGGTACGGATTTCCATTTGTTTCTGTTGACACGGCCCGATGGTCAACTGACAAATACCAGATGAAGCAGCGCTTCATGGATTCTGATGTTCCCTGCGCCAAGGGCCTTCTGGTCAGCTCT
>JAEEGJ010027580.1_pt1 | contig 11392 bp, 8 predicted proteins | sample 8958761 | NCBI WGS metagenome assembly JAEEGJ01 (sample SAMN16246546, study PRJNA631951) | gut metagenome | biome: gut microbiome; feature: rumen; material: RS-attached | host: Bos | place: Iran: Karaj | collected 2018-10
CGCACCTGACCCAATGTGGGAGAAGCAGTGCTGTCCATGAGGATTTCCACGCCCTCAAGACCGCGGATGGAATCTATCGAAGCGAAGATAATGGTGTCGCCAGCGGCATTGACTACACGCACGGGCTTGGTGTCGCCCAGATGCACGGTGTCATCCAGAGTGACCGGCTTGCGCACATGATGTCCCGCCACCGGGGTGACAGTGACGACACTATCGTCCTGACTGATGACGTTAACAGGCTCCTGTGCCATCGCCGTGCTGTCGTGCCACATCAGGCACAGCAGGACTGCCACCATGAGCCAGCATCGGTCGAGATATGTCGTCAATTGCTTCACCATGGATATCGTTTAGGCGTTTTTCAGCTGATCAAAGATGCTGATAATCTTCTCCAACTCCTCCTCGGTGGTGAAGGGGAAGGTGATTTTACCCTTTCCTGAGCGGTCGCAGGAAAACTTCACAGGCACACCGAAGGCCGATGACAAGTGACGCTGCAGTATCGCATAGTCCTTGATGTTCACCGTTTTGTTGCCCTGCTGAGCACCGCGTTCATCGTCAGCAGCCTGCTGCATCTGCTTGGCACGCTGCTCGACCTGCCTTACCGACAAGCCCTTCTTGATCGTCTCATTATACAACTTGAGCTGCAGTTTGGGGTCATCGAGTGACAACAGGGCACGGGCGTGGCCCATGTCAAGGGTGTGGTCATGCAATCCCAACTGAACCTCGGCGGGCAGCTTCAGCAGCCTCAGGAAATTGGCGATAGTTGCGCGCTTCTTGCCGATGCGCTCGCTCAAACGCTCCTGCGTGAGCTTATACTGGTCGATAAGTTTGCGGAAGGTAAGTGCAATCTCGATAGCGTTCAGATCCTCACGCTGGATGTTCTCGATCAGTGCCATCTCGGTCACCTCGCTGTCGTTGGCGGTGCGGATATAGGCAGGCACCGTCTCCAGTCCCGCCAGCAAAGCCGCACGGTAGCGACGCTCACCCGAAATGATCTGGTAAGCATTCTCTCCCACACTGCGCAGCGTCAACGGCTGGATAATGCCCAGCTCACGGATGCTGGTGGCCAATTCCTCAAGCGCCACCTCGTCAAAGTTCTGGCGCGGCTGGTCGGGGTTAGGGTTAATCTGGCTGATAGGTATCTCGTTTATGGCCGATGAGCCGCCCGTCTGGATGTCATCCATCGAGATCAGCGAGTCAAGGCCTTTGCCTAAAGCGCTACGTTTCATATTCTTTATTGATCGTTTTTATTGTTGAAGTTATTGTTTTGACTTGTCGCGGGCAATGATTTCCTGTGCCAGTTGGATGTGGCTCGTCGCTCCCCGGCAGGTGGGGTCATACTGGGTGACAGGAATGCCGTGGCTGGGCGCCTCACTGATGCGGATGTTGCGCGGTATCACGGTGTTGAACACCATGTCGCCGAAGTGGCCCTTCAGCTCCTCAAAGATTTCATTGGCGAGCCTCAGACGTGCATCATACATCGTCAACAGGAAGCCCTCGATGCGCAGTCCGGCATTGAGTTTTCCCTTGATGATGCGTATGGTGTTCAGCAGTTTACTGATGCCTTCCAAGGCAAAGTACTCGGCCTGAACAGGGATAATGACACTGTCGGCTGCTGTCAAGGCATTGACTGTAATCAGGCCCAACGAGGGGCTGCAGTCGATGATGATGAAGTCATAGTTGTTCCTGATGTCTTTCAGACCGTTGGACAGCACCCGTTCACGCCCCTGTTTTTCAATGAGTTCCAGCTCGGCACCCACGAGGTCGATTCGGGACCCGATCATTTTGAGTCCTTCAACACAGGTGTTGACAGTTGCACTTGCCATGGGGTAGTCATCGACCAGACATTCATAGATTGTCGATGACATGTCCTTGGGTTCAACGCCCAGCCCTGATGTGGCATTGGCCTGAGGGTCGGCATCAATGAGCAACACACGCTTCCCGAGCATGGCGAGAGCTGCCGACAGGTTAATCGACGTCGTCGTCTTGCCCACACCTCCCTTTTGATTGGCTATTGCTATTATTTTTCCCATTGGTGGTAGTCTTCTATAGTTTAAACAACACCAGCAGAGTCTCACCAATTTAGATGCAAGCACCCATTGGTTTCGGCTTGCGCGGTGTTTCACGGACGCAAAGTTACAGTTTTTTACTCAGAAAAGCTTGGAAAATTCAGTTAAAATGGGTGAATTGTTGAAAAATCACCCCGATTGTCAACAACTCGTGGAACATTCCCAAAAACCGCAATTTGTCCACATCAGCCATGTTCCCTGTGCCGTGGCCACGGCACCTATCCTCAAGTGCCACTCCAGTGACCAATGGAAAAAGAAAGGTGGCCACGTCGTCTCGACGTAGCCACGAGAAGTAAACCTTAAAACATCTTTTTTGCGGGCCGTACCTATTTAAAACCTCGGTCCGCATTTTTTCTTGTCATATTACAAAGCTATAAAATGATTGAGCAATGATTGAAAAGGCAAAGATATTATTTTTCTAGGGAAAAATGGAAATATAGGAGCAAAATTATTGAAAATACTAACTTTTATGGGCATTTTTTGATGAACAAGTAAAAATTAGTGTAATTTTGCAGGTTACAAAACATGTGATGTTGTCGCCCGAGTGGACTCCTCGTTCATTGGGTGGCAACTTGAGATGTGGTCTCAACGCTAACTAATAACCCAAAAGATAAACAAGGTAATGATGAAAAAATTAGTTTTTTTGCTGCTGACGGTAGCACTTGTGAGTATCACCATGCAGGCCAATCCAGCACATCGCGGGCTGGTGCAGATGCCTCAGCCCGATGGAACGATGTTAACTGTTCAATTGGTGGGTGACGAGTTTTATCATTATAACACGACTGCCGACGGTTACACAATTATGCTGAACGAGGCGGGTGCCTATGTGTACGCCAAAAGCGACGGCATGAATCTTGTTGCTACTACTGTGCTGGCTCACGACGAAGGTGCGCGCAGTGCCGACGAGCAGGCATTGCTGGCTTCCACTCCCAAGTGGCTTGTTGACGAGACTTCGGTGGCTGCTGCACATGTGCGTCGCGTTAAGCGCAACGTGGATTTGTCTAACTTCGATTTCGAGAATTTCCACGGACTCGTGATTCTGATTGATTTCTCGGACAAGGAATTCACCGCCGAAGATCCTAAGACCTTCTATACCGAGATGTTCAGCAATGAGAATTTTACCAGTTATCATGATCCTTTTACCGATAGAGACGTGAACTGCCCAGGCAGTGTGCGTGATTACTTCAACGACCAGTCCAATGGTGCTTTCAAGCCTCCTTTTGATGTTTATGGCCCTTATCATGCCAAGAATAGCAATGGTGGCTTAGTGAAGGCATCGCTGTGCAATAGCCGTGTGACAACAATCATCCTGCAGGCGTTGAAAGAAGCAAACAACGAAATCGACTTCACAATGTATGACAATAACGGTGATAACAGGATTGACATGGTTTACTTCCTGATGGCGGGCTACTCGTCGAGCTATAGCGGCAATAACAGCGGCTATCTGTGGCCCCATGCTTCAAATCTCTATAGCACCTATTCCACCTATGATGGCAAGCGCGTTGACCGTTATGCTTGTTCTACCGAGCTTTATGGTTGGGAAAACACTCCAACAACGGTCACCGTCGAGGGCATCGGTACCATCGCCCATGAGTTCAGCCATGTGCTCGGTTTGCCCGACTTCTACGACACCGACTATGCGACTGGCGGACAGAGCCATGACCCGGGCGGTTGGGACGTGATGGCTGGTGGCGGCGATTACAACTACGGACGTTGCCCGGCAGGATACAACCTGTTTGAGCGCTATGCCTTGGGTTGGGCAAATCCCAAGACCATCAACGAGGCTGGTTTTTATACCCTCAATCCCGTGAACACCTCGCGTGAGGGTTATATCTTGCGTTCACCTGTCGAGAACGAGTACTTCACCATCGAGAACCGTCAACGCACGGGATGGGATGCCTACCTGCCTGGTCATGGCATGCTCGTGTTCAGGGTGGACAGCACCAATACCAGCATTTGGAACCAGAATAAGGTGAACTGTGATCCGCAACACAATTACTTTGAATTGTTGCGCGCTGGCAATTCCACTTCGGGCGAGTCGAGCAGTGACCCCTTCCCTGGTACTAACGGCAACGTGATGCTCACCAACGAGACCACCCCCAATATCCTGACGTGGGAGGGTTATGGCAACTACTTCAACATCGCTGGCATCCAGGAAAATGACGGTGTGATTTCGTTCAACATCGTTGAGGAAGGCTCATTGAAGGCCCTTGTTGAGGACTTTGAGGGGATGCCTGTGTCATCAGGAACAACCGACAAGGATGTGGAAGGCGCATTTGCCACTTGGACCTTCAACAAATCGGGTGTTCGCGCTCCTGGCGAGGACAAGGCCAACGGCGAAAATAGTGTGATGATGAAATTGCCTAGTTTGTTCTATAGCACGACTCCGGTTTATTATAATTTCTATTTGGCAAGTCTCACTGTGTTCAACACGTCATCAACCGATGCCAAGTTCTCTCTTGAGTACTCTGTAGAGAAAGATGCCGATGGAAACCCCATTTGGATCACAGCTAACAGTGCCAAGAATGATGTCGTTGCCGAAGCTTTTGGCAAGTCGGTCACTACCTGCTACTGGTATCTAGACATCAAAAATACTCAGCCTGCCATTTTCAGGGTCTATGAGAAAGCCGGCCACAAGAACACGGCCAACTATGTTGACGATTTAACACTCTACTATACAGGAGAGGAAGGCGGTCCCGTGGATGTTACTCCGGGTGACGTGAATAATGATGGCGAGGTCAATATTGCCGACGTGAATGCTGTCATCGACTTTATTCTGTCTTCTGCAGGTGATGCCAGTGCAGCCGATGTGAATGATGACGGTGAGGTAAATATTGCCGATATCAATTCACTCATTGACATTATTTTGAACTAAACCTAACATCAATTCAAGTATTATATTAACATATCGAAGCTAAAAAAAACAAACAATGAAGAGACATTTGTGCTTGCTTTTAATGGGATTGCTGTGCATGGTTGCACGAGCTGTCCCGGCTGACCCTACACCCATAGTGGTGACCCAACCCGACGGGTCAACGCTAACGGTGGTTCTGCATGGTGATGAGTTTTTCCACTTCACCACCACCGCCGACGGTTATACTGTTGTGAAGGATGCTGCTGGCTACTACAACTATGCCATCCTGGATGGTGACCGTCTTGTGTCGAGTGGACGACAGGCGAGAGACCTGATACATCGCAATGCTGGCGATCGCTCATTCTTGGCAACGATTTCCAAGAGGATTACAAGCCCTGCTGGCTTGAATGCAGGCCGCAAGATGATGGGTCGCCGCAATGCCGCGATGCGTCGTGTGGGTGCCGAGGGCATGATGGACTATGAGAATTTCAAGGGACTGATCATTCTGATCAATTACTCAAACAAGAAATTCTCGATGGCTAACGCCAAGGAGTTCTATGATGACATGGTCAACACCCACGATTTCACGGGCTACACGCTCAACAATCGTTTTGTGCCCATGACAGGAAGTGTGCGTGACTATTTCTATGATAATTCAGCACAACAATTCGACCCTGTGTTTGACATTGTAGGTCCCGTGGATGTGAATTATTCCTGTACCTATCCACAATCCACATCGCATTCTGATGTTGTTTTTCATGCAGCTCTGGATTCGGTGGATAAGGTAATTGATTTCAGTGATTATGACAGTGATGGCGACGGGTATGTCGATATGATTTTCTTCCTGGTAGCGGGCTTTTCGGCCAACTATGGCGGCAATAATCAGAACTACTTGTGGCCCCACATGTATTATCTCTTCGATGAGCCCGCAAGGGATGGTGTCCAGTTCTGGTTGTATGCTTGCTCCACCGAGATTGCCGGATGGGAGGGCTACTACAGCGACGTGAACGGCATCGGCACCTTCTGCCACGAGTTCGGTCATGTATTGGGACTTCCTGACCTCTATGATACCGACTACGAGGGCAGTGGTGGCGAGAGCCGCAATCCGGGCGAATGGTCTGTAATGGCCGGGGGTAGTGGCGGAAACTTCGGACGCAATCCCGTGGGCTATAGCCTTTATGAGCGCTATGCCTTGGGATTCACCCAGCCGGTAGTGCTTGATCATGAAGGGGACTATGAACTGATGCCCCTCGACATGAGCAACATGGGCTGTCGATTGAATACCCCCAATGAGAAAGAATACTTCCTTATCGAGAACCGCCAGCCTGGCAAGTGGGACAGGTTTTTGCCCGGTCATGGAATGATGGTGGCACGTGTGGACTCCACCAACGAGCATGTGTGGTGGTCTAACGAGGTCAACTGCGATCCCAAACACATGTACTATGAACTGCTACGCGCCAGCTATACCGGCGGCGACAGCGACTCTGACCCGTTCCCCGGAACTGCCGGAGTGACGGCTATCACCAATTTCTCCACCCCAAATCTGCTCACCTGGAACAAGGTTTTTAATGATTATTCTATCTTTGACATCGCCGAACAGGATAACATTATCTCATTCACCCTGAAACCCGACTCCTCGATTTTGACGATTGTAGAAGAATTTGAGAACATGCCCGTGACTGGCCAACAGAGTGCTAAAGGCGTGCCCGGAGTGTACTCCAAGTGGGACTTCAGCAAGTGTGCTGTCGAGGAAGTTGAGGACACCGTTTGGTGCAATGGATATCGTGCCGTGGCAATGAAGAGACCTAGCATGATTACGACATCGGCCCCACTTGAAATTATGCCCTATGCAGTGAAATTCTCGGTTTATAATCCCACCTCAACCGAATCCAACTTCAGGTTATCCTATTCGTTGGATAAGGGTGAGAATTGGGTCAGCCCCGAAGATGGTATGGTGACAGCCAATGCCAAGTCAATGGCGTCGGCAATGGTGAGCTTACCCACTACCGCACCCATCATGCTGCGCATCAACCAGATTTCAGGAAACACCAAGGTAGCCTGCTATCTTGACGACATCAAGTTGTATTATGCCGAGTATTGGGAGCCTGAGCCTCTGCAGGGCGACGTGAACGGCGATGGCGAGGTCAATATTGCCGATGTGAATGCTGTCATTGACTATATTTTGAGCGAAACTGGTGACGGCAGTGCCGCCGACGTGAATGGCGACGGTGAGGTGAATATTGCTGATATCAACACCCTCATCGACTTCATTTTCGCACAGGTATAACATCCCTCAAGTGTTTATAAACAAGAATGGAGGCTTTGCGAAAAGGCCTCCATTCTTTAATGTCCCCATGCTGCCACGCAATAGCATAAACATTTTTTTACACTAAAAATTTGTACAGTAAAAAATATGTGTGTAATTTTGCGTGAAAGTTGGAAATATTAATACTATTCATCCTAAATAAGCACCGCGTTGTGAAACGGGGTGTTTATTTGTTTATATCGCTCAGATATAACAATTTAGCGTCATCATTGTCAGTTTATCCAGGCAAGAAAATCCCGAATAAGCAATGATGTATAAGAGGTGCATTATCGGATATTGTGGCAATTACTTGTCGGGCAACATGATTTCATCCAACCATCCGTCGCGGCGGTAGCGGCACAGGTCAACATAGGCGTCGATGCCGGGAATGATGCCCGTCTCGCTGTATTGCCAGATGGTGTAATCTCCCTCCCAGTTGATTTCGGGCTCGGTCGATGAATAGCGCCCGATGTAGAGGTGGTACTGGTTAAAGCGGGGAGCGAGGTTTTTGTTATAGAAACCCATGGTGCTGTAGATCATGGGCTGCACGCCGTAGTAGTTCTTGATGAGTTGGCAAAACTTTTCCACACTGTCAATGAGTTGGCTACGGGACCAGTTGCCGCGCACCTCGACGTCAAGCATGGGAATGAGGTCTTGGATGTCGGGAAGGGCAAACTTTGAGAAGTTCTCAAACTGCTCATCGATTGACGATGTTGATGTGATGTAGTGGTAGCTGCCCACGAGCAGTCCGTAACGGCGGGCCTGGGTGATGTTGTGGGCATAGTGTGGTGAGCGGTAGGTGGCACCCTCGGTTGCCTTGATGTAGACAAAGTGGATGTCTTTGTCGCTGCTCACTTTGGCCCAGTCGATGTAACCCTGGTGGCTCGATATGTCGATGCCGTCATATTTCGCCTGCTCGTTGCGAGGTGTCACTTCATGGCGTATGTGCTTTTTACTGTCGGTGCCCTTGCAAGAACACAACAAGACCATTACCAGCGCAATGGTCGCCAGTAATGGTCTTATTGATAGGTTATGTGACGGCATATTAATCATTATCCGCCGAGCTCTTGTTGGTTTTGCGGCCCTTGAGGTTGGCGTTGCGTATGCTGTCGTTGCGCTGTGACTGCGAAAGCTTGGAGGACGACGAGTGTATCAGACTTGCCGACTTGGTGCTTTTGCCTTTGTTGGCAGCGTCGCGCTTTGCTTTTTCTTGGCGGGCCTTTTGGGCTTCGGCTTTACGCTTCTGCTTTTCGGCCTCGGCTTTTTTTGCTTCAGCTTCACGCGCTTTTTGGCGTTCTTCGGCTTTCTTCTTCTGTAATTCCTTTTCTTTGGCTTTCTTTTCAGCCTCGGCTTGCTTCTTGGCTGATTCTTCGGCAGCCTTCTGCTTGCGCTCTTTTATCCTCTTGTCTTTTTCGGCTTGCTTTCTTTCCTCTTCCTGTTGCCGTTTGGATGGCTTGGCAGTCTCTCTGGGCTTTTGTTCGGTCATCTTCACGTTCTCAGGTGCTTTCTTCTGGTCTACCGACTCAAGGATGGTGGTCTTTTTGGGCTTGTGCTTACTGGGAACATAGATGATGTCGTTGATTGAACGCCCCTCGTTAAATCGGCTAAGGTCCACCTCGCCGCGGTTGCCCTTGATGGTACCCTTGAATTGACCGCAGTCCGAGAACTGCCACAATACCCAGTTATAACCGATGTTAGGACGTGACGTGCTGTATTTGGCGATAAAGAGAGGGAATTCGGCAAAGGCGCGCCCCAGGTTTGTAGTGAAAAATTTCTCGTTAGTGTAGATGAGCGGTTTGCACCCGAAGTAGTCCTCTACAAGGCGGGCAAAAACCATCACGCTGTCGCGCAGCTGTTGCTTGGACCAGCGGTTGATTTCTTCCACGTCAATGACGGGCAATATGTCTTGGCTGTTGCGGTCAATGGTCTTGATGAAATTTTCAAACTGTGCCGTTGCACTCGACAGATTGGTGAAGTAATGATAACTGCCTGCCTTAAAGCCGTGCTTGCGGGCATTGTTGAAATTCTCTTTATATTTGGGATCGGTCACGTTGCTGCCAACCGTGGCTCGGATGTAAACATATTTTATCTTGGACTGCTTTTTGAGCTCAGCCCAGTTGATTTCCCCGTTGTGCTTGGATATGTCTATGCCGTCAAACTGCACCTTGTCGGGGTACATGGGGACCTTCTTGGGTTTTGGAGGGGCCACCGCCTTGTTGGCGGTGTCGGCAACGGGTTGCTGGTTTTTCTGATTAGCGTCAGCAGGCTTGGTTGTGGCGGCTTTTTCGACAGGTTTCTGGGCACTTTCCTTTTCGACTGGTTTGGAAGTGCTTGTCTTAGCATCAGTTGAGTTTTCTTTCTTTACTGTGTTTGTCGCCTTGCTCTCTTTATTACCTTCTTTCTTGTCGTTGGTGGTATTCTTATCGTTGCTGCCTTTCTTGTCGTTGGTGTTTTTTTTATCGTCTTTTGCCTTCACCCTCTCTCGCGTGGGCTTCTTGATGTCAGTAGTTTGAGGAGCTGCCACACCCATGAGTGGAAGTAGTGTAATGACAGCTGCTATCGTGAAGTGGATAATATTCTTATACATAGTTGTAACCATTGCTAATCATGTTATTATATGGAAAAAGAGTACAGTATTGTTTTGGTGTGGTTGTATAAGGTCTATGAGTGTTTAGTCTGGAAGGCTATAATGAATTTAATGGCACTTGACAATCACGACTTGCGTGTCACGACCACAAAACCGCGACTCGCCAGACTTGAAGTCAAGCCAAAATTGATAATGCCTTTAAAAAATGCAACCACTGCAAAACAACACCTTAAAAGTGGCCGCAAAGTTAGGAAAAACTTTGGTTAGCAGCAGAAGAAAAGAGCAAAAACTTGTAAATTTTGTGTGAATATTTGTAAACACACAGCCTTACTATTGTTTTGCTGTTCGCAGGGGCATTATTGTGGGCAAGATAGAAATGATAACGGTTTTTTGAAAAAAAAAGCGAAAAGTGTTGCCATGAGGACTTCATTTTCAACAATAATCATTATCTTTGTAGGATTATCAAAAATTCAAAAAAGACAAAACAAAATTACGATATGGCAAGAAAAAGCGGATTGATATCGTTGAAGCAGGAACGTCGTGAATTCCATGATAGGGTCATTAATTTCTTTAATCAGCAAGGCGAGTCCTCGTTCAACTACAAGCAAGTGTCGGCTGCTGTGGGTGCCAATACCCCCCGTCGCCGCACGCTCATCGTGGATATTCTGGAACAGCTCGCAATCGACGGTTTCCTGTCGCGCTCGGGACCCGGCAGTTTTAAGGCGGTGAATCGCTCGTCGGTGGCCGAGGGCATCTTTATTCGTCGCAGCAACGGCAAGAACAGTGTGGATACCGCCAGCGACGACGGTCTGCCCATCATGGTTGCCGAGCGCAACTCGATGCATGCCTTGAACGGTGACCGTGTGCTGGTACACATCAGCGCTGCACGTCATGGCATGGAGCCCGAGGCCGAGGTGGTGAAAATCCTCGAGCGCAAAGAGCAGGTATTTGTCGGTACATTACAGGTGATGAAGTATTTCGCTCAGCTGGCAACCGACAGCAAGTTCCTGGCAACCGACATTTTCATTCCGCTGGACAAACTTGCCGGCGGCAGGACAGGCGACAAGGTTGTCGTGAAGATTGTCGAATGGCCCGAGGATGCTAACAGCCCCATCGGTGAGGTGGTTGACGTGTTGGGTGTTGCCGGCGAGAACAATGCTGAGATACACGCAATCCTGGCCGAGTTTGGCCTGCCATACAAGTATCCCGAGAATGTCACTGAGGCGGCAGAGGCCTTGGATCCTGGCATCACCCCTGAGGAGATTGCCCGTCGCCGCGACATGCGTGACGTGACCACTTTCACCATCGACCCTGCCGACGCCAAGGACTTTGACGATGCCTTGTCGATCGAGAAACTCAAGAACGGCAACTGGGAAATCGGCGTTCACATTGCCGATGTGAGTCACTATGTGACACCCGGCAGCATCATTGACAAGGAAGCCTATGAGCGTGCCACTTCGGTATATTTGGTAGACCGCACAGTGCCCATGCTGCCCGAGAAATTGTGTAACTTTATCTGCTCTCTTCGCCCCGATGAGGATAAACTCACCCACTCGGTCGTCATGGAGATGGATGCCGAG
>JAEEGJ010027584.1_pt1 | contig 11391 bp, 19 predicted proteins | sample 8958761 | NCBI WGS metagenome assembly JAEEGJ01 (sample SAMN16246546, study PRJNA631951) | gut metagenome | biome: gut microbiome; feature: rumen; material: RS-attached | host: Bos | place: Iran: Karaj | collected 2018-10
ACTTTGTTCTTAATGCTGTCCTTCATTCTGTCTTCCTCCTTAATACATTGATCTTATGTTATTGACATCCGGATCCATATGCAATATCTGCATGATCAGTTTCTGTTCTTCATTATACCATTGTGCAATAAAGCTCACAATCGTTATTTCATTATAGCTTCTATAGCGCTGAAACCCTCCGCACATCTCGGATCAAGTGAGGTAGTTACATTCTTGTACAGTTTGTCACGATCTTCAAGCTTACCTTTTACTCCTGCAGCATCCAGTTTTTCAACCAGCTCCGCCGCATAGTTATAATCGCTGAAATATTTATCTCTCCAGGCATCGGTGTCTGACGATGAACCGGTAAACAGATCCGCGCTTTTACCGTCATTAAAATGCAGTTCCATTCTTATTATTCCGTCTTTGCCTGAATAGATACGAAATGAATTCACATCATCGAGTTCATATTCTGTCTTCACTCCCGATCTGCTGAGCACAAATGAATCTTCGCGAATAAGCACGTTATTGCCGAAACTGAGTGTGATATAAAGCACCACGCCGGCCACTGCCGTAAGTGCCGAAACAATTAAGAATGCCAGACGTATGAGTCTTCCTTTCTTTTTCTCAGCCATGGTATTATTTAAGCAGTATCCGAAAACCATTGTCGCGATACCCCCGATGATCAGCCATATATCGGCCCCGGAGGAGATCCTTGCGATTTCCGTATCAGCCAGTCCTTCCATCACTTTTTTGTCATATACGATGGCAACGATGATAAGAACAAGGGATGCCAGATATATCTCATATCCTATAAAGCTCACTATTGTGTATATATATGCAACTGTACCTCTCATGAACCTGTGCAGCAGGCTGTATTCGTGAGACAGGCTGTGCCTGAAGCTCAAGGCCGACAGCAGTATCACCAGTACCGGAACCATGATGACTATGGCAAGCATTGCCGGCGTATTATCGCTGAGATCAAATACTTTGAGCAGTATTATAAAGAAGACCGACACAGCCTGGACCGGTATGAGACGCAGCATCAGTATACGAAAATAGGCGAATGTATCAAAGGAATGAACCAGCATGAAGTTTGCAAAACGGGCAGATGAACCGGTTATCGCAGTAAGCGAAGGCTCCGTTGTATCATCCTGATCAAGTTCCATATACTTCTTTACATAGTTTATGCTCGCCATCATAAAAAGCAGGGTCGCGATGATCGTGTAAAACAGGCCGAGATCGTTACCCTCTGAGTTTAAGGTGCACAGAGGCGCCCCTATAAGGGCAGTTATCCATATGGCAAGCCAGCCGATCCTCTGGCTGTTCAGCTTATGCATTTTTTTGTAAAAGAGTTCCATTTTATTTGAAGCAGTCATGGTCACGCCTCCTTTCCCATATTCTTTACCGCATCACGCAGGTCTGTATCTTCTTTGTCACCCAGTACTTCAAAGCGGTCCCCGCCGGAAACAAGTCTGCCTTTATCAAGAAGAAATATACGGTCCGTGATATCATTGATCTCATCCAGCAGGTGGGTGCTGAGCAGTATCCCCAGTCCGCCGGTCGCCACCTCATCCTGAAGGAGTTCGATCACATCCGTTTTAAAGACCGGATCCAGATTGGCTAAGGGTTCATCCATCAGCAGAAGCTTAGGATGTCTTGCGAGAGCAAAGACTATCTCGGCTTTTACCTTCTCTCCGGCCGAAAAATTTGCGTATATTTTATCGGCCTTATCTTCGAGGCCGGCTTTTTTTATAAGCCTTTCATAGTAGTCGCGATCAAAATCAGGATAAAGGAGCGAGAGGAATTCCACATTATGTTCAAGCGTAAGATCCGTATCACACCAGCAGTGGCCTGTGAAAGCAACCTTCTCGTGGTAAGCAGGAAGGGTTCGGGGGCATATCTTATCGCCGCCAAAATAAACGCTTCCGCTCTTTGGAGTCAGCATGCCATAGAGCAGCTTAAGCACCGTGGTCTTTCCGCAGCCGTTCTTTCCCAGCAGACAGCTTATCATGCCTTCTTCCACGCTAAGCGAGATATCGTCTATCGAAAACTTGTCGGACCTTTTATATTTAAAAGAAATGCTTTTTGCTTCTATCATTTTCTTTCTCCTTTTAGTTATCCCAGAGGATCATCAGCATATCGGAAGCTTCCTCCGCGCTCATACCGCTTTCTTTTGCGGCATCCACCCATTCAGCAAGACGCTCTTCCAGTCCCAGTGTCTTCTTTTCCTTCATATACTGAAGATCCGGGTTGTCCACGTAGAAGCCTTTGCCCTGCACTGAATAGATCATCCCTTCCTTCTCCAGATCTTCGTATGCACGTTTTATCGTGATCACGCTTATCTTCAGATCTGCTGCCAGCGCACGTATTGAGGGAAGTGCCTCGCCTTCTTTCAGTTCACCTGCCACTATCTTATCTTTGATCTGCCTCTCGATCTGTTCGTAGATCGGCAGCCCGCTTTTTGTTAAGACTTTTATATTCATAAGCTACACCTGCGCTTTCTGGATACTCAGTGAGAAATCCGGGATAGTAAAGTTCTTTGTTTCTTTAATGTTATGGATCGAAAGCAGTACCGTTGCGACCACTATGATCGATATGTGGATCCACTGTGAGCCGTGGTATATAAAACCGTTGATGCAGAATCCCGCGCCGTAAATAAAGTAGACATATGCAGGTATCAGATAGAAGACAAATCTTTCAAGGGCTTTGGCTATGGGCAGTTTCTTTTTCTTTCCCGGCTTCTGTGTTACGGATGCCGTAAGGAGCGTGTTGTAAACAAAAAGCATCTGCAGCACAAAGTAGAAAGCAGGTATCAGCGGTCTGCGAAGAAGAGCGGAACCGGGAGAATCCAGGCTGAAATTACCGTTCTTTATCATCACATAATGTACGGCTATCGAAGCGAGACAGATGATAAGGTAACGCAGCCATACCATTGCAACACGCAGGCGTCTTCTGGCGATGAGCTCTTCGCGGCCCAGGGGAAGCATGTGCTCGGCTTCGGTATCATAAAGAAAGCCGTAGGAAAAAGGACAGGAAGCGATCACAAACAGCCACTGCAGCTGGCCCACTGCGAAAACAAGGGTGATAAAGCAGATCCTTAAGATTATGAAGGGAGGAAAATATCTGTATTTTAATCCCTGTTCACGTATATATTCACGCATTGTCTTCTCCTTTCTCGGTGTAATACATGATCTCCTGAAGATCCGCATACCGTATGTCATTCTGTAATCCTGCCGGAATTTCGTTTCCGTTTATGTTTATCAGGTATTCCTTATGGGCTTCCCTTATCCTGTACCCGGCTATCATCTCTTCTTTTATACCTGCTTTTATCAGTTCAGCTTTGCCAAGCTCCGTGCTCAGCAGTCTGTGCTGTTCCCTGAGTTCATCGCAGCTTCCCAGGAAGCGCAGGCTGCCGGTATTGTTCTCTTTTTTCAGCCACAGCAGTATATCGCTTATCCTTTCCAGCTCTGTTACCAGATGGCTTGAGATGATCACCGACTTTTCTTCCTTTGCGGTAAGCTCCCGTATCATGTCGTAAATCTCATCCCTGAACTCCACATCCAGGTTGCCGACGGGCTCATCCATGATATAGAGCTTGGCCTCGTGGCTCTGCATGAAAGCGAACTGCAGTCTTATCTGCTGGCCGCTTGAGAATTCGGATAAGAGCTTCTTTTCCGGGATCTCATACTTCTTTACCAGCTCCTTATACTTCTTCAGATCGAAGCCGTCGTAGAAGTATCCGTACATCTCGCCCACCTGCACCGCGTGCATGAACTCCGAATAGGGCTGGGACTGCAGGACGTATCCGAGTTTTTTGCGGTAAGCCTTCATATCGTTTATGAAATGACTGCCGTCTAAGATGACCTCTCCCCCATCGCCCTTCGCAGGATCCGGATAGTAGCTTCCCAGCAGGCACCTTATAAGTGTTGTCTTGCCGGAGCCGTTGGTCCCTATGAGTCCCAGCACGGTACCGGGTTCAAGGTCGAAGCTTATTTCTTTTAATGTGTATCCGTCAATAACTTTTGTCAGCTTATTACATTCAAACCACATATTCTTATTCCTCACTTTCTGCGGTTCTTTTACTTGTTTATATGCACAGTATACACAGTTATATACAGCTTGTCAAGAAAAAAAATAAGACCATGGGGTCGGACCTCATGGTTTTTCTCCTTTTTTCCTCGATACGATCATCAGATGCTCCGAGTGAGTTAAGTATTCTTCTTTTTCACAGAATCGCAAAGCATAGTCAAACCACGCTTCCCGGATCTTTCTTGAACTATTCTTTAACTCGTTTTTATACGGCGCAAGGATGCTTTCCTGCCCAAAGATCGTCTCTGTCTTAAGCCCCCGTATACGCCGCATCAGAGCCTTGGCATCTTTAACGGTTGTCATATAGGCATAGGTGAATGCTTCAAAGGACAGACTCTTATCTTCTGCCGCAACTTCAAAATATTTTTGTTCCTTCGGCCACAGAATAGTTTCCTGAATTTCCCGCAGGCCATAGATCACTCCGCCAAACATAAGGATGAAACTGCAAAACAGATATCCGTCAAGTTTCAGCACACGCGCAGCCTCCCTGATCGCGCTTATACGTTTTTCTTCAGTTAAAAGATGATACAGCGGTCCCATCAGGAAAACCACATCAAAAGAATCATCCTCGAAGCCGGACAGATCTGTTGCATTGCCCTGCATAGCCGTGATCTTTGTTCCGTATTGTCTTGCTTTCTTTTTTGCAAAACGCACATTTTCATCACTCAGATCAAGAAGAGTAACCGCATGTCCCTGCCTTGCATAGTGGATAGAATAGTGCCCGGGTCCGCCGCCTATATCCAGTATGCTGTCCCCCGGCCGTATGTATCTGTCCATCATATGCGTTGTTATATACTTTTCAACAGGAAAACGCACCTGCAGCCTGTCCCATTCTTTTTTCGGATCCGCATCATAATGCTCTTTGATCTTTTCTGTTTCTTCTTTTTTTAACATACACGTTTTCTCCTCTTATAACCAGCTCATCCGGTTTAACATGGCACTGAAGAAACATGATCTCCACGCCGCACTTCTTGGCCTCAGAAAGCGCCTCACCAAACTCAGGATGTGTAGTCACATTTGCTCTTACCTCGAGAACACCATCCATCTGTATCACAAAAGCAATTATCGCGTGGTATCCGGCCTTCTTAGCCCTGATCAGCTCATGAATATGTTTAACACCGCGTTCCGTAGGCGCATCCGGAAAGTATCCCACTCCGTCGATCTCCAGCGTACAGCCTTTTACCTCCATCAGACACTTTTCACTGCCGCGCTCCATGTAAAAGTCAATACGTGAATTCCCATATGTGTACTCCGGTACAATCCGGTCATACTCCTGTTTCGAAAGCCATTCCTTAACGACCTTATTTGGTGCCTGACTGTCTATATTAAAAATTTTCCCTGTACTCTTCCTGACTGCTATCAGATCATACCTGGTCTTTCGCCCCGGTGTCCCGGGCTCTGTAAGCCATACTTCACATCCCGGTATCAGAAGTTCCCTGCACCGTCCGGTATTCTTAACATGGACTGTTTCTTTCTTCTTATTGATCTCAACCTCGGCTATAAACCGGTTTGGTCTTTTTAAAAAAACTGCACGGGTAATATTATCATACTTCATTAATCTTTTATTTCCTGGCACGGCGATCCGTGCCGCTCTCCACGTAGTATTGTGCCTTGGCTTTATACATGAGTTCATCGGATGCCTTATTTCCTGTCCACAGTTTGATGCCAAAAAGCAGGATCATGAATATCGTGATCAGGTGTCGGAAAAGCATATCAACCAGTATATTTACCATGTCTTTCCTCAGTAATCTTACATACTGTTATATTATACTACCTGATCTGTCTGATTGTCATCCCAAAGCGTATTATCAGGGATTCTCCTCTTTCGCAAATTTATTGGCCAGGATAAGATTTATTATCAGAAATACTCCCATTATAACGTTTCCGAGCACCAACGCATCATATATATCGAACGTCTCTCTCCAGTCAGTTACAGCTCCGATACAAACCGTCACCAGAATAATGATCGTATTGATGATAACCTCTGCGATCCCGTTCAACGAAAATGCCAGATAATATCCGTATTTATCCTCTTTTACGGCTCTGCCGACAAAAAAAATATTTAATATAGCCTGTACCATTACTATCAAAAACATCACGACGATCAATATCAAGAAGAAAATCCTGTATCCCTGTCCTATGGCATCCAGTATAGGAGTAGGCGAACCATCAAGTGTTCCCACAGGCGGATCCTGTATCTCTCTGACAACACCTATTCCCGTAGACAGCATGATCCATATCAGAATCGCATCTGCAATCGACAGACCGATAAGTAATATGTTTGATATAAGTTTTACTAAATATCTCATCCTTTTATCCTGCTATGATCTTAAAACCTGACGGTGCTTCGCTTTTCGCTTACTCCATAAAACTCCATCTATATTGCCTCTTCCTTACGTTCTGTATTTTTCAGGAAGGTTTTTAAGCCCCCATTCTCCGCCCTCTCTCTTGGAAAGGACAAGGCCGTCTTTCATAAACGCCAATACTCTTGCCAGATTCAATATCAGATACATCGTATTATCTGTAATCTCTTCTTCAGCATCTGCAACTCTTCTTTCAATTCTGCTGTCTGTCGTTACTTGTAATACTCATAAGAGAGCGCCCCTGCATCATCATCTGTACGATTAAGCTGTGGTACATTTTCAATCTTCATAATATACATCTGAAGCAGGCAGTCTTTCCGTATACCATGATTTAAGATCATGGATAATAACTGTTTCTAAATCCTCTATAAAAATAGCTTCGTCATATTGCATTTTTCTGGCATACTCAATATCATCCTGCTCCTCTTCAGAAATGATATCAACTTTTTCATGACCATGTACAAGATAGTTCTCGCGCAGTTTTATTGCCAAATCGATATACTCTTGTTTGTAATATATCAATGTCTTTTTCATATAATCTCTTAACCTGCCGAATCAATATACTGTAATTTATACAGGAACCTCTATTCCATTTATCTGAACAGCTTCTGTATCTTCAGTTGACCAGTCAATCAATTGTTCAACAAATTTAGGTGTGACAACATCCGGAATATGAAAGGGTAAGATATATCTGTTCCAACACCCATCTGTTTCTTTTGTTTTGAAAACCCTGCCTTTGCTTATTACATATTCAAGCTCTGTTTGTAACGGACAAGAAAGTATCAGGCATTTATCCTCTGATACAATATTCAATACATTGTATGGGCTATCATCATCCAAAGCAACATACCAGAAATAAACTTTGTTTCCAACTATTATTTTTCGTCTGCCTTTTGTTCGTATGCTCATTATGTATCACATTATCCTATTAACTCTTTCAAAACATCCCGGTTAATCCATATCATACATCTTCATTGTTTCCCTGTTTCTATACTCATGCTTCTCATAGTACGCAATCAGTTTTCCTGCTTCATTTCTTAGAGCGACCATATACACATCTTTATTCTCCTTTTCATTGTATGATGTGTATACGATATTGTTATCATCAGATGCTTTAAACCAATCCAACACTTTTACGATCATTTTACGTGATTTATCGTTATGGCAGTTAAGAAGACTTTGTCCGACCAATTTCTCACCGCCCCATTTTTCGTATCGACTTATCGCAGCAGGATTCATATAGATTATCATGTGATCAGGATCACAGATAACTACAGCAGCATTGTCCGCTTCAAGTACACTTTTATATACTGCATTAAGATCTGTCATCGTTTATCATCTCCTTTCATCTTTGTAATAAATTCCGTAGCATAGCATGGCACAATTCCAACAGCGTAACACAGCAGATCAACAATCGAGAAACCTGTTCCTATAATGATACGCAGCAGCCTGTTTGTTATCCCGAAACGGTCGCAGAAACCCCAAAGCTGCAGGAATTCCACGCCAAATGCAAATACGAGAATAGCTGTCGGAAGTACATACCACTTTCCGGGCAATTTAGGAAACGCCGTTCTGAAAAGCGTGTATAGCAGTATAACCACCAGCACATCTCCAAGATAATTCCTTATCCATCCATGAGCATACAGGCCGATCATTATCTCTATGATCAGAAGAACCACGGATGCAATACAGTAAGCAAACCTTTTTTTCATAAACTCTTTATCAGTCACTGTATTCTCATATACTTCATAGTCTTTCTCCTATTAACTGTCGACCATTATATAAAGTTATTATCAGACTGTTTATAATACTATATCAAAAAAGGAACTTCTCATAAAGCACGAATTCCAAAAGCCGTCACTCTAAGCCTTTATTCTGTGGGTACATAATAAATTCAAATATGATATAATAACCCCAAACAAGAAACTGATCGGGGACATGTAATGAAAAAAGCTGTAACACTTATATCAATACTTACCATTATTGCCGGTGTGATCATCATTATCGTATCGCTTATAAACAAATGGTCGCCGCCACATTCTATAATAGGCGGCGCTGACGGTCCTACTATAATCTTCCTCGCTGCCAATCTCGGATCCGGTATATTTCTTACAGGTACTATTGCAGGAGTCATTCTGCTTATTATAGGAATCATATTATTTCTATTATTCAGGGAGAAAGAAAATGGTTAAGCTTCAGAAGCCACTCATCCATGCAATTTTACAGTCGCAATCTCTCTTGTGGGCCAGAATGCACATAGATGAAGTTCGGTAATCCTTGCCATCAGCGGAGTGAATGATTGCAGCAATATCGGCAAAGCCCCGTGAATTGTTTCCTGCTCATCGATCATCACTGTCACATGAGGAGTCCAGGGATAAGGCTGCGGACTGTCTGATTTACATGCGTTATGCAGAGCATTGAGTCCTTCATCTCTTTCCGGACCGGCAAAAAGAACTTTTCCGCCGGCAAACATTCCGATATGACTGATATGAACAGGAACCGCAGCGAACTTCGATGCCGCATTCCGCATTATTGAAATTGCTTCAGCCTCCTTATCAAGCGGAAAAGTAGCCATACTGATATGAAAAGGAAGTCCCGGAGTCTGAACTCCGGAAAAACCCGCTTCTTTCAGCTTATCATACCAGGCGGACATGCTCTTCTGTGTATCTTCATCCAGATCAGCCATCAATGTCAGAAATTCCTCTGCCATATTTTATCTCACTCCTGTCAAAATATATATTCTTTTTATGTCCATAGTGATGTTATAAACATCGGCGAAGCATCTTTACTCTTTTCAAAGCCGCAGTTCTCATAAAAATGAGTCTCATTATCATAGGCAATTACTGCTACACGCAGATAATCCTTATAATGCTTTTTCACCATATCAACCAGGGTTCTTCCGATCGTATTGCCGTGATAAGCCGGATCAACAAGGAGGTAATGAACATACGCATTCATTATCACGTCATCCATTACGCAGATCATCCCTACAAGTTTCTCTCCATCCCACGCAGAAAACACGGTTTTGAAATTCTTCATTGCTACAACAAGTTTATCCGGAAAATGCCCCGAAGACCAATCTACTGAAAGAAACAGTTCTTCCAGATCCTTCTCCGAAAAATCATGTATATCTTTATATTGTATATCCATTTATTCCTCCATTCTATCCCACAATTGTGCTTCCACATATGCATACTTGCCTAAAGATTCTTTGAAAAAAACTTCTGTTGATCCATTACATGTTTCTATTCGTTCAAGAAGATCTTTCTTTGTAAGAACTTCAGGTTCATTCCCATGCACCACCATAGCACAGCTGTCTCCAAGAGTGAAGCTGATCTGATCATCAGGAATATCTTCCAGAGCGATAATGATCTTATCACTGCTGTCAAACCATTTTCTCAGATATTCACACTCCATAAGTGTAAACGAATAAGGATGTTGAAGCCTCGGATTCCCGCCCAATTTTACAAATTGCTCACGCACAAACGCATCCGCTTTCTTTCGTGCGGGATAATAGTTCTCAAAGTCGGCAAACCTTCCGAAACTCGTAGTATCCGGATGTGCATTAGCAAGTATCTCTGCCATACGAAAAGCTTCATCCTCAGGAAGATCCATTATATTTTTCCACGGATCCGTTCCCGGATAATAGTAGTGTGTAATATATAGCTTATCCATCTCCATACGGTTCTCCTAACACCGCGCGTCCTGCTTTACGTACTTCAACTACTCTGTATCCGCCTTCTTCATATATTCTTTTAGGTGTATCTCCGTCGGGCCAGATATAAACATTATAAATACCACTCTGTCTGCACCATTCCACGTAAGTGTTAAACAGTGCACGGCCGACCCCGGTTTTTCTATGCTTCTTTGACACCAGAAGATAATCGACACGGCAGGCTCTCTCTGATATATGCCCATATAACAGGCCTATCGCCTTTCCGTTTAAATATGCTGCGAACATCCAGGTTTTCGGATATGCCAGCGTTTTCTTTGCCACCATGATCTCCCAGGGTTCTTCTGCTTCAACAAATACATTCTCTATCTCATCACTCCATTCCAAAACCCTTTTTACTGATATCTCCGGATTTGGAATGATTGCGTTTCTCTCAGACTGAAGCATATATTCCTGTTCTTCGATCCAGCTCTTAAATCCGGCTGCTGTAAGCTCTTCTTTTATTTCATCAAACCAATTATCATCCAGCATCGACTGATAGATGATCGGCCGCCTTCCCTTCTTTTTATAGAACTCTGTAATATCCGTAAGCACCTGTCGAAGATCATGTATTCTGTCCTTATATATCACAGCATGATTAGAATCAAAAGAATCCTTGTTTTCAGTATTATAAAACAGGATACCGTATTCCCGTTCTTCATACTCCGTGAAAATTTTCGGAAACAGATCTTCCTCCATATAACAATCTTGCAAATTCATTTAACTATCACACCCCTTCTTCCAATCAATGATCATCTGCCTTCATCCTAAAACAGTTCCCTCGTTATTGCTGCTATTTCTGGTTTTTAAAAGATGGATAGCCTGTTCAACAGTGATCATCTTTGCATAACGTGTTCCCCACATAAATTCGTTATAATACCTGTAGGCCGTTTCCTTATCAAAATATGGATTATCATAAGTTGAATTTGTGTATGCAGGAACAAATAAGTTGAAACCTTTTTCAAAACCGCTTTTGATCGTTGCATCCATACAATAATCTGTTGATACGCCGATCACTATGATATCTTTTTCACCCTTGGATTGCAGATATTCTGTTAATCCTGTCATAGGATGAAAAGCACTGTTTACATTCTTTTCAAAGCGCCTTTCATTATCTCTCGGTGCAAATTCCTCATATACTTCATAATTATCCGTAGCTTTATCCAGATCCGTGCCCGGCCCGTCATCATGCTGGACCTATACGACCTCAACATTGTTCTCTCTCGCTACGACAATTAATCGTTT
>JAEEGJ010027587.1_pt1 | contig 11389 bp, 10 predicted proteins | sample 8958761 | NCBI WGS metagenome assembly JAEEGJ01 (sample SAMN16246546, study PRJNA631951) | gut metagenome | biome: gut microbiome; feature: rumen; material: RS-attached | host: Bos | place: Iran: Karaj | collected 2018-10
CTGGAACCTTAAAGATCAGTATATGTTCGGTTCTGAATACCTTGTAGCCCCTGTAATGACCCCTCAGACCTTCAAGCGTGATGTATATCTTCCTGCAGGAAAGTGGGAAAATATTCACGATGGAAAAGTTTACGAAGGCGGCCAGACACTTTCTGTAGACGCACCGCTCGAGGCTATTCCTGTTTTCAAGAGAAAGTAGTAAAATACTTTTGCTATGAAAGAACAGAACCGTGAATCTATAATCATCAGAACAAGCGTAATTGGAATTGCGGCTAATATTTTTTTAGCCGCATTTAAGGCCTTTGTTGGTCTTATTTCTTCTTCAATTGCGATTGTTCTTGATGCAGTAAATAACCTTAGTGATGCACTTTCTTCTGTAATTACTATTATAGGAACAAAGCTTGCCTTAAAACCCGCAGATAAAAAACATCCTTTCGGACATGGCAGGGTAGAATACCTTACTGCCCTGATTATCGGTTTCATCATTTTATATGCGGGTATTACTTCCCTTATTGAATCTGTAAAAAAGATAATTAGTCCTGCAACTCCAGACTATACAATAAAATCTCTGATTATCATTGTTGTTGCTGTCTTTGTAAAAATCTTTCTTGGACTTTTTGTAAAAGCTACAGGTACAAAGGTTAATTCTGATTCTCTGGTTGCAAGCGGAAAAGATGCCCTTATGGATTCAATCATTTCCATATCGACTCTTCTTGCTGCAAGTATCTTTATTATTTTTCATATTTCTCTTGAGGCTTGGCTTGGTCTTTTGATTTCTTTTGCAATTATAAAAGCCGGTATTGAAACCTTAAGGGAAACAGTAAGTAAGATTCTTGGTGAACGTATTGATTCACATCTTTCAAAGGATATCAAAAAGACAATTGTTTCCTGCGATAAGGAAAGCCTTGGTGCCTATGATCTTGTACTTAATAATTACGGTCCTGATATTCACGTAGGTTCAGCTCATATTGAAGTACCGGATACATGGTCTGCAGATAAGATTGATTCGATGTCACGAAAAATTGCAAACGAAGTTTACGTAAAGCATGGCGTTGCAATGAGTGCAATAGGTATTTATTCAGTAAATACCAAAGAAAATACAGCTGCTCAGATTCGTGACAGAGTAAGCAAAATCGTAATGGAGCATAAAGAAATTCTCCAGATGCACGGCTTCTTTGTCGACGAAAAAGCAAAGATAATGCGCTTTGATATTATTGTTTCTTTTGATTCTCTGAGTATGAAGCAAATGTTCAACCACGTAGTAGAAGATGTAAGGGAAGCCTTCCCAGACTACGACGTCCAGGTTCAGTTTGACATTGATATCAGTGATTAACTACATTAATCGGCTTTCCGCCCAACCAAGCCTTCAAATTTTCTTCCGCAATTCCCTGAAGGCGCTTTCTTGTTTCAAGAGGTGCCCAGGCAATATGAGGAGTAATTACGCAGTTCTTAGCCTTAAGCAAAGGATTGTTTGCAGCCATTGGTTCTTCAAGAAGAACATCTGCAGCATAACCTGAAATTCCACCTTCATTAAGACAAGCTGCCAGGTCTTTTTCAACTACAAAACCACCGCGGGCTGTGTTTATAAGATAGGAAGACTTTTTCATCAAGGAAAGACTTTCTTTATTTATGATATTCTTTGTTTTATCGGTAAGAGGAGCGTGAAGTGTTAAAAAATCTGAACGCTTTAATAAGTCTTCAAAACTTACAGCTTCAGGCATGCCTTCTTTTGGAGTTCTTGTACAGCAGATAACCTTCATACCAAAGGCCTGGGCTATTGAAGCAACCCGTTTGCCAATATTTCCATAACCGAAAATGCCAAGTGTTTTACCGGAAAGCTCAGAAAGACTTCCATTCCAGTAGCAGAAATCCGGGCATTTTACCCAGTCACCAGCCATTACAGATTCACTATGCTGAGCTACCTGATTGGTAAAATAAAGAATAAATGAAAAGACATGCTGAGCTACAGAATCTGTAGAATAGGCCGGGATATTTGTTACTGTTACGCCATGAGCTCTGGCAGCCTCTAAATCAATTACATTATAACCGGTTGCAAGAACGCCGATGTATTTGAGATTAGGGCAGGCATCGAAAATTTCTTTTGTAATCTGGATTTTATTAAGAAAAACGGCATCTGAATTACCTATACGTTCAATTACTTCTTCTGGAGAAGTTCTTTCGTATACTTTGTAATCAACAATGCCGTTTAAAAAGTTCCATGGAAGGTCACCCGGATTTACCGCATGACCATCTAGAATTGTAAGTTTTTTCATAAATTAGCCGATTACGTCAACACCACAGCCAGAAATTGCAGTATTAATAGCAGCTTCTGCTCCGGCATCATCATAATCTACGAGAACCTGAGATTTTTCGCAGTTTGCAACGCAATTAGTAACTCCGGCAACTGCTGAAACTGCAGCCTGTACTTTTGCTGCTGTTCCATCATCAAACATACCAACTACATATATTTTTTTCTGCATAAGAAAACCCCATAAAAATTGTGTTATACACTCTCTTTTAGTTATTAAAATATAAATTAAATATATTTTTTTATCAATATAAATAGAAAAATCATTGAGTAAAATTCTAGAATAATAGAGTTTTGTACAACGTTTTTTCTCTTATTTTATCTGAATTTTCTGTATTCCATAGGAATATGGCGCTACAGAATAAGGTTCAAACCAGACAAATACTTTATTTCCTGATACAGAAAATATTTCAAAGTTTCCTGCCTGTGGAAAAGCACCTGTATTAATCATTTCACGAATAGAATCTTCTTCTGAAGGAGTAATACTTTTTTTATTATTGCTAATTAATTTCTTATAAAGATTCTGGCGGCTAACAGAAGAAATTTCATTATAAGACATTGCTGAAGCTTGGGTTATATCAATATATTTTTTACTCTTTGTGTCATAATTAAATGAAACAAGACTTGTATTTCCATGAGCTCCACCATTAAAAATATAAGTATTTATTATTACACTAACAATATTACGGTTACCGGAAACTTCATAAGTAACAAGATATTCAAATGAGGGAAGTTTTGAATTTCCTCGATTATTAAGAGAAACAATTTCATTCCATTCGTTTTTCGAATATGATTTAAAATTCTTCAGATTACTTTTTACAGTATTAGTAATTTTTTTATTTAAATCTGAAAGTTTTGCAAATTCAGGATATTTGATTCTGGTAGTAAGATAATCAAGATTTTCATTAATCTCAACAGTTTTATAGGAATAAGCAATCTTTCCACTATCTGAAGTCCCAGAAAGAGTAGCACAAGAAACGAAAGTAAAAGACAAAAGTAAACAAATAAAAAGTAGAATATAATTTTTAAGCTTCATATTTCTATAATAATCTTGTTTTGAATTCTCGGTCAAGTTATTTTTTTTTTTTTTAGATGAAATATATATTATCACATATGTAATTTTATCCTCGGAGTAAAAAATAACATACGCCAACATGTGTAAGGCCGCTGGCGGCCGTTGTTTAATAGCAAAGCGTTAAGAAAAATGCGCTAGCATTTTTTAGCTTTACTATATTCCCCGTTGGCGAATGTTATTTTTTACGGGAGAGGATAAAATTAATTCTGTGATGATGTATTTTCAACTTTTGCGATGGTTTCCATTACCTTCTTTTCATTAAAGAAAGACATGATAATACCACCAAGTATACAGCATACAGATGCAACTAAAGCGACAATACGGTAACCAAAGGTTGAACCTGCAGCCTGTTGTGTAGAATCAGAAACTGCTTTTGCAACACCAATAGTTGCAAGAGATGTAAACATCAACATAGCAAGTGACTGACCAAGTTTCATTGCAAAGGTTCTCGCAGCATAGAACATACCGCTTCTTGATTCACCAGTAACAACTTCATCTTCAAGAGCAATATCTGCAACGATAGTCTGAGGAATGATTCCAAAGATTGCCTGAGGGAACGAACCAAGAATAACAATAATTGCAGCCTGAGCATAAATTGGAATAAAGCTGAGTTTTTCTCCTGAAAGAGCTGTAAAGCCGAAGGTCAATACAAAGCCGAAGAAGGCTGCTATCAAAAGTTTTTTCTTTCCCCATTTAGCAGTCATCTTTGTTACAAATGGATAATAGCAGAGAGAAAGAATGGTAAGACCACCCATCATTACAGTTGTAATGTTTTCTGGCAGCTGAAGAAGACTTGTTACAAAGAATGGAAGACCTGTCTGGAACATTGCAAGTCCGAAGAAATAAATGATATCCTGTCCAACAAATACTCTGAAATCTTTGTTTTTGAAAGTTTTTCCGAGTGATGAGAACATGTTTGAAGAAGAAGGTGTTGCTTCACAGTAATCTTTTTCATTAATTCCAAAAGCTGGAACAAGCATAAAGACAGTTGCAAGCAAAGAAAGAATTGCAAAAGTAATTCTCATAGCAGGAATTCTTTCAAGTCCAAAGCCCATTAAAACGCCCCAGATAGTTGGTGCTGCATAACCGATACATGTACCTACAATAAATGTTAACGAGATGCACATAGAGAGCTTAAGCTTTTCTTCCTGATTATGAGGAAGCTCAGCAAGAAGTGATGTATATGGAGTACAATAGCAGGTAATAAGGAAGTAGTAGGCGAGTACGGTTACAAAAAGCCAGGCAGTATTAATAGCACTTACTGCTCCTATTGGTGCACAGAAAACAAGTGTGAAAACAATACCAAGTGGAATAGCAGACCAGCGCATGAAAGGAATACGGCGTCCAAGTTTGCTTTTTAGATTATCTGACCAGTTTCCAACTAGAGGATCAGTAACAGCATCAAAAACACGCCCAATTGCTGTTATAAGTCCAATGATTGTAAGAACGCCAAAAACAACTCGGCCTGATGGAATAAGATTTATCATACCATCATTGATTGCTTCCTGATTTGGCTGATAAAAATATACAAGCCAGGAACCGATTAAACCGCTGATGATCGACCAGCCAAGCTGTCCGATTGCATAACACCACATTTTACCCTTAGATAGAGATTTCATTTTATGCCCCCTAATAATATTTTGCCCAGAAGCTTCAGCTGCTGAACACCATCATTTGTTTCATCCATTTTCAACATTTTTCCAGTTAAAGTCAGTTTTTGAGTGACAGAAAAAAGTGTATGCATTAAAGAAAAATAAAGCTGCTTTTCATTGTCTTTATAATCCTTTGAAATAGATCCGTCTTCAATTCCTTTATGAATTGCATTTCCAATTATTGTCTGAACAGACTGAATAACTTCCTGATAAGGAATCAGTCTTTCAGAATCAATTTTCTGACACACAATATAGGCATCAAAAAAATAGATGTAACGGAAGAAATCAGGTTCATTCTGAAAAAGTTTACAAAACAAATCAAAGATTTCTTCGAGTTCTTCTATACCGCTTTTTGAGTAATAGCCCGTATCATTCAGAATAGGCAGAATAAGCTTTTTCTGACTTTCCCAAGCCCACATTGCAGTACGAATTGCAATTTCATCTTTTGTTTCAAAATAGCGATATAATGATGCAACTCCAATTTCAGCTTCTTTTGCAATGTCAGTCATTGCAATTGCATCAAAACCGTTGTGCGAAAAAAGAGAGAAAGCTGCCAGAAGGATTCTTTCAATTCTGGCATTTTTTTGACCATCTCTTTCTTCTGCAAGTTTTTCCTGCGCAGTCATTTTTTCCTCCTGATTTTTTTAAATTTTATAGATTATTGCCCTGGATTTCTCCTGCAGCAATTTTTACTGCTTTATAAGCTCCGTCATATGTTCCTTTTTTCTTTTCATCGATAATAGCATTACACATTCCTTCGATGAGAGAAGGCTGCTTCATAATCATTTCTACAACCTGGCATGCATACTCCGGTGTCTCACATTCCTGAGTTCCGTCTCCAAGTTCGGCAGAGTGAATTGCACCCCACATTTCGTGTCCACCAATACGGCGGATAAAAAGTTTTGGAACAGGATAGAAGGCAAGTTCACTTGGCTTTGTAACAAGAATATCGCTTGCTCTCATAAGAAGATTTGTTATATAAACAGCTCCAAAGATATCTTTATTACAGAATGCATGAATACCGCTTCCAGCTTCAGTATCAAGGCCTTCAATAGCAGCATCTGCAAACTTAAGTTCTTCTGCCCAGTTATTAAAATGTGTCTTAGTAGTAAGGCTTCCATCAGTAAGTTCTGGTATCATTTTCTGAAGCATTTTCCATACATTTTCATAGTCGCCGCAGTTAATGTAAATACAGGCCTTATTATTACGAACATAAGGAAGAAGAGTTTTTATAATTGATGCAAAGAATTCTCCCTGAGCACCGGCACCACCAATTGTAAAAAGGAAGCGTAATGGCTTACCGTCATTTGCACGGGTAATTCTGTTTTCACAATCGCTTTCAATATTGCTTACTAGTTCGTGATCAATATAGTGACCGGTCCATACAATATCTTTATCTCCCATAGGATTAAGGATCTTATTTCCATCAAAGCCATGGAGAGTTCTGTAGCCCCAGTAAGTGTTGTATGTCTGAACAGTATGAACTGCACCTTCGCTTAAATGAAGAGCCATAGGCCAGTTATCTGGAATAGCATTAACAACATTTCTCAGTCCTGCATGAACAGCAGCCTGGCTTGGCCATACGTGAGTTGCAATAAATGGAGTATCCTTTGGGATTTCTCTAAAAAGTGGAGTCATAAGTTCAGCAGTTTTCTGATCTCCTGCATTGTATGAAAGCTTTTTAAATCCTTCGTAATTTAATGGTTCCCAAACAATTTTATTAAAGAGCTTTGATTTTTGTGAAAGTCGTGAACCTGTTGAATATAAGTCATTCTGATAAGAAATAATTTTTGTACAGGTTGTTTCAGGGAAAGAATTCAAATCCATCCAGAGGGGAGTGTAGCCCAAAGCTTTTGCAGCACTTGCCATTGCCATAGAGATTCTGTAATGACCAAACCCCATGCGGATATTACCAATAATGAGAGGCTTTTCAGGCAGATTTGCAGCAAAGGTATCTTCAGTTATAGTCTTATCTGTTACAATTTTCTTACAGCCAAATGGTGGAGTTAAAACATCATTATCAATAAGAGAAAGATGATACTGTCTGTCTCTGTCATCACCAAATTTTCTGATGAATTTTTTCTGAGTTTTTACAGCCTTTCTATAAACACTGGCTTCGATTTCATTTCCAAAAATCTGCATTATTCTACCTCACTGATAATCAATTCAGGTTTCTTTCCTAAATCAATACTTCCTTTATATTTTCCAGATTTTGAATAGATTTCATAAAAATCTTCTGCAATCTGAGTAATTCCAAATTCCTCATCCTGATATTTTTTAGTAAATTCAAGAATATCATGAGTAAGTTTTCTTTCTTTATCGCCTGCATTTCCAGGATCATCAGAATACATAAGCTGGCTGCCAAAAAGAATATTTACTCCGGCAATAAGTTTTTTCTGCTTTTCATCCAGTTCGCAGTTTTCTTCACGGATAAATAGAACATCCGGATCATTCATAAATACTGTATTATCCCAGAAGGCATGACCTAAAGTATCTTTAAGATTAAGGTATGCTTCATTGCGTCCATTCCACTTAATAAGACGCATTATTGGATTCTTCCATTTTTCATAAGTATCACAACCGATTCTTGAAAGCGGCAGGTTCTTGAAAGACAATTCCAAAGGACAACCGCAACCAAGATAAGCAACAGGACTACCATCTTTTGTGCTTGTTCTTGAAGTAATTGTTTTTAAGGCTCTGGCAAAGATTTTATAAGAAGCAGTTTTCTGAGAATAATTTCCCCATAACATTCCTGCATACAGGAAATCCAGTTTGATATATCTGAAGCCCCAGACATTAATAATTCTATCCATAATTGAATCAAGGTGAGCTATAACTTCATCACGGCTTAAGTCAAGGCAATAGAAGGTTCCGTCTTTGCCCCAAAGAGGGTTATAGCCTGCAGGAACAAGTTTTCCCTTTTCATCATGCAAAAGCCATTCCGGGTGCTGACTTGCTGTTTCGCTTCTTGAATCAATAATAAATGGAGCGATCCAAAGACCGGGAATATAGCCGGCAGTTTCGATATCAGCTGTAATAACCTTAAAGTTTTCCGGGAATCTGTCTCTTCTGGTTATCCAGTCACCAAGAGCTTTTTCCCAGCCGTCATCAATCTGGAAAATCTTTGAAGTATAATCCCCAAGGCTGATAATATTATCTGTAGAAGAAAGTTTTCGTAAATCTTCATTAATAAGTTTTTCATTAATGTCTGCATAATGATTATACCAGCTTTCCCAGCCGGCAGGTCTCTTTCCAAGAAAGCTTACAGACTTAAAGTGTTCATTTCCGAAGATTGAAGAAAGCTTTTCTTTACATTCAAAAAAAGTAGAGGCTGTGAAGATTTCTATGCGGCCTGTAATATCGCCGGCCTTCCATTCATTGCCTTTATCACAAATTTCAATGCTGATTGTATTTTCTGCTCTGTTGAAAATATACTGAACAGGAGGCAAAGTTCCGTTTACGTTTCCTGCAGATGCAAGAACCAGATAAAAGTTGTCCCAGCGCAGATATGAAATAAAGTGTCCAAGTACAATGTTTTTTGAAGGCTTATATTCAGACTGAGGGAATAAAAGATATGAATTCCACTGTTTAATTACATGGCAGGTAAGGCGGGGCTGAACTTTTCCTGGCATTACTTCTGTACAAGGATTCCAGCTCTGCCAGCCTCCGATATTGATACAAGCATTAGCAATGCGATATTTCTGAACATCTACAAAATCGCTTAAATGCAATACATCAATGATTGAATTTTTCTCTGCGAAATAATCCTGATGAACTGTATAGGTTTTCATTCTGATTCCTGCCTTCTGAATTTAATATTCATCGATTCAATATGATAGTAATACTATCATATTGATATATTACCACAAAACAGGAATAAGTCAAATAAAAAATAAAAAAAATCAGTTTTATTAAAAAAGTCGGCAAGCATAGCTTGCCTCTGAGCCATTCTTTCGATAATCCTAAAACGACCCTTACGGCTCGTTTTTTAACGGATTTTCGATTATAGGCTTGTTTTACCTAATTGACCGCAGGCACCGCCGATTTTACGGCCACGCTTTGTGCGCAGGGTTACATTAAGGCCTGCTTTTTCAAGGCTTTCTACAAAGCGGTTAACTTCATTGTTAGAAGGCTCTTCAAAAGGAAGGGTAGAAACAGGATTCCATGGAATAAGATTGATATTAACATCAATTCCACGGGCAAAGTTTATCATATTCTGTGCACTTGCCAGATCTGTATTTTTATTATGAAGGAGAGCGGCTTCCAGGGTAACCCGTCTTCCAGATTTTTCTGCATAGTATGCAATTGCTTTACGGAGTTCAGAAAGAGAATTTTCTTCTCCGCGGGCAACAGGCATAAGTTCTTTTCTTAAGTCTTCATTTGCTGTGGTAAGTGAAACTGCAAGTCTAATTGCAGGACCGTTATCAGCCAGATCATAAATGCCTTTTACAATACCACAAGTAGAAAGAGTTATACGTTTAGAAGAAAGAGCACGGCCGTCTTTATGACAAAGGATTTCTATAGCACGACGGATTCCTCCGAGATTCTGCATAGGTTCTCCCATTCCCATAAAAACAATGTTGTCCAGTTTGCCGGCAATGCTTTCGAGATACATAAACTCTTCTACAATTTCTGAAGCTTCAAGATTGCGGGATAAACCAAGGGTTCCGGTCTGGCAGAACGCACACTTCATGGCACAGCCGGCCTGGCAGGAAACACAGGCAGTTTTACGGCCTTCGCGGTCTGTAAGTAAAACAGTTTCTACAGCATTGCCATCTTTTAAGGTAATCTGGAGCTTTATTGTTCCATCAGGATCTTTTAAAACATTGCTGACAGTAGAAGAGCGGAGAAGGGCTTTTTCTTTAAGACTTGCACGGAGTTCTGCACTGAGATTTGTCATTGCGTCAAAATCTGTAACGCCGCTTCCGATCCATTTAAAAATTTGAACTCCCCGGAACTTTTGTCCTAGTTCAAGCTGAGAACAAATTTCTTCGGGGAGTAATCCTGTTAAAACAATCTGATTCATGAGAGAATGTTATTAATTTCTCTGAAGTTTATCAAGAGTGTTTCGAACTGCAATATTTCTGCTATCCATCTTCATGTAATCGCTGAGAACCTTAATTGCATCCTGCTTGCGGTTCATAGCTGTATAACATTCAGCAAGGTCAACGTAAAGGCGGCCGTTTCTCGGGTCATTCTTTATAAGGTTTTCGAAACGCTTTGCAGCTTCTTCGTTATTGCCTTCGCCCTTACAGATAAGAGCCAGACCAATTGCAGCATAAATATCAAAGTCGATTTCAAGAGCTTTATTGTAGTATGATTTAGCTTCCTGATAGTTTCCTGTAGTGCGGTATGCGTCACCAGCACGTGTAAGAATTACTTTGTTTTTAGGATCTATTTCAAGAATCTTATTCCAGTAGAAGATAGACTTAAACTGCTGGTTCATACCACGGTAGCAGTCTGCAAGACCAAAGAGGGCATAGAAGTTTGCAGGTTCTCTTTCGAGTGCCATTTCAAAGTACTTTGTACCTTCTTCAAAAGTCTTAAGCTTTCTGTGACAGTTACCGATTGCTGTAAGAACACGGATATCAACAGTATTTTTGTCGTTTAATTCATAGATACGTGTCCAGTAGTAAAGGGCTTCTTTATATTCTTTAAAGTCATAGTTCAAATGTCCAAGACCGATGAGTGCATAAGCATTGTCTTTTTCCATTTCAAGAACCTTAAGATAAAGATCCTTTGATTTTCTGAAGTCATGAATTTTGCGGTAAGCATCTGCTACACGGGTAATTACAGTGATGTTCTTATCATCATGAACAAGATACTGCTGCCAGATATCAATTGCCTTAGCATACTGATTTAAGGCTTTGTAGCAGTCTGCGAGTCCAAAAAGTGCATAGTTGTTAGCAGGGTAGTACTCAAGACACTTTTTATAGTAAGAAATTGCATCATTAAAATGATTAAGTTTACGTTCTGTATCTCCAAGACCTACAAGAGCGTAGTTATTGTTTTCTTCTATTTCGAGGATTTCATTAAAGGCTTTTTTTGCTCCAGGAATGTCATTTTCCTTAATAAGCTGATAACCCTTTTTTGAAAGATCGGATATTTTGTTTGTTATCTCATCAGGTTTGTTATCGGTACCTGTTGAATCTGCAAAAGATTCAGGCATCATAATTTCTTCTGACTGATTTAAATTATCCATTTTTTATTCTCCATTTTTTTCAGTCTTTTATCAATGTAGATATTACCTTGGCCAGATTTTCATAAATCGGTTCGGCATCTCTTTTATTATGTTCAAGATAGTAAGCCTTCAGGGCTTTTAAGCTTTCATTTTTGTTCATATAATAATCGCCG
>JAEEGJ010027588.1_pt1 | contig 11388 bp, 11 predicted proteins | sample 8958761 | NCBI WGS metagenome assembly JAEEGJ01 (sample SAMN16246546, study PRJNA631951) | gut metagenome | biome: gut microbiome; feature: rumen; material: RS-attached | host: Bos | place: Iran: Karaj | collected 2018-10
ATGTTTGCAGTCGCTAACGGAATGAGATACTGAGTAGGCAGACGCTTTCGGGGGCTGCGAGCCCCCTGCCGCGAGGCACCCCCTCGGTGTTTTTCATAGATTTTTCAGAGGAAAAAGTTGGTACGATAATAATTGGTTTGTATTTTTGTAACTGCAAAATAAACAAAATACATTTAACAATTAAAACCGTACCAGTATGCAAAAGTACAAAGTTTCCTTCAAAGGACAAAACATTTACGTCGGAATTGACGTACATCTGAAGACGTGGCACGTGACAACGCTCACGGAAAGTGGCTGCAAGTATTCATTCTCTCAGCATGCAGATGCAAAGGAGCTCTTTGACAGACTGAACAAGAAATTCCCTGAGGCCCACTTCAAGTCGGCCTACGAGGCCGGCTTCTGCGGTTTCTCCGCTCATTATGCCTTGACAGAGCAGGGCATTGAGAACATCGTGGTCCATGCTGCAGACATTCCCACAACGGGCAAGGAGAAGGCGTTGAAGACGGATGCCGTGGACTCTGAGAAGATAGCCTGGGCTCTGAAACGTGGCGAGCTGACAGGCATCTACATCAAGGACAAGCGGTATATGGACGATACGAACCTGATGCGCCTGCGCCAGCGTTTCATCATGGACCTCTCCCGTCAGAAGAACAGGACGAAACACCTCCTCTATACTCAAGGTGTGACGTATCCTGAGCGTTTCAGGAAGAACAGCGCCCATTGGTCACGAAACTTCATGAAATGGCTCCGTGAGGAAGTGGAGCTGCTGTCAGAACAGAAGATGTCACTCATATTGCTCTGTGAGCAGGTGGAGAATACCAGGAAGGCCATCCTTAAGGTTACTCGCGAGATCCGTCGTTTGAGTACTACAGACAGGTACAAGGAGAATTACAATCTTCTAATCACTGTGCCAGGGCTAGGCTTAATAACATCCATGTCAGTGCTGACAGAGCTGGACAATAATATTATGCGATTTCCAAATGAGCGTAGTTTTGTTGCCATCCTCGGGCTTATTCCTACCTGTCATGACTCTGGTGACAGGAAGGTCAGCGGAGAGAAGATAAACAGGGGTAACAAGCATCTCGGCCCACTCATCGTGGAATCCTGCTGGATTGCCATACAGAGAGACATCGAACTATCGGCATATTACTCCAAATGCTGTCAGAGCATGAAGCCACACAAAGCCATCATCAAAGTAGCAAGGAAACTGGCTTGCAGAGCATATGCCGTTTTAAAGACGAAAGCAAGATATGCGCTACCATAAAGGTAACATCACAAATATGCATAACAACGGGAATTTAAGTCGGACAGACTTCTCATATTACAATGACCACTCACTGTCCCTGATGAGTCTGTAAGACTACATCTAGTCGTAGGTTGTGGCATTATACTCCAAGATCTGAAGAAGTAATCTGATGAGTGGCTACGGCTCACTACATCTGATAGAAGTTTGATCCGGCATTCCTGTTGCTTATGCAATTATCCAGACGCAAAAGGAACGTGTCTGGAAGGGGATTCCTTGACAGAATATTAGTAAATTAAAGTGAAAACGATAATAAAACAATTAAACAATGCTAAAATATGAACCAATTATTTGGTTTGCAACATAGAGGGGACAGAGAGGTTTTTGATTCCTGATGAATCAGTACCGTCCCTAATTCCTGTTTGAATCAAAAATCTAAAACTATCCCTCGCCACTTTACATATTGCACAACAAAGAACAGTATTGCAAATGAACCGAATAAAGTAAAAATATCCATAATAATTAGAAACCATAATTTATCCCAGTTTTTCTGGATAAAGATTCTTTGCATAATTGAAATAGCGTCTTTACGAAAATAGTAATATCGAAGAAAGAGGGCAGATTGTGCTAATCCAAAAATAAAGACAGAGAAAAAATTTCCATAGCCATAAAAGGTTTGTAGCATATGGGGAGAAAAATATAATAACACAAGGTTTACGCCTGCCATTACGAAACAACCAACAATTACGCCGCTATTTACTATAGCAGATGATTCTGGATCCCAATCAATATACCTTAATTTCGATAGAGCCATGTAACAACAACATGTAATCCAGTCTAAAATATACATCATAAGTATTATTTCAATTGTAAAATAACTACTGCTTTTTTTCATAGATCAGGGGACTCTGATTTCTGCTTAATTCCTCTATTATTTTATCAATACCTTCGCTTTTGCTATATATCGTTTCTTTGTCAAATCCCATAGCTCTCAGAATCGAAAGTAAGCAAGACCGTAATTTATTTCTGTCATCCATTGAATCAACAATATAGGGTACATATGACAAGTATTCATAATTCGCCATATCTTGCGGTACATTAAGAGGATTCCATTTTGCTAATACTTTATTGACCAAGAGGTCATTATCATTATAATCATTTGGACTTTCAACATAACATATATTAAATACATTTTTTTTCCTTATAAACAAAGAAAATGGTGTTGAATAATTATTGATATACTTATATGTTATTTCATAACTTCTTTGAACATAATCATCCCATGGCTCATCTTGTAATCTATCACAAAACCATCCACTGTAACCCTCTGAGTAGCAAATATTTCCTTTGATTATAGTATAAACATCTCCACCTGTTATAGGAAAACTATTGTCACGAAGATATTTTACAATACATAATGCATCTTCTTTTAAATAGGCATAACCTTCAATACCCAATGGATATAAAGTATAAGCATTAATATTATTTAGTTGGATAAATTCAGTAATTGACATATATTTCTTATTTTGTTGCAAAGATACAAAAAATTTCATAAAGGTTTAAAAAATCTATGCCTTATTATTCCTTTTGAATCTTTTATATACTCAAAGATTCCTGTGAATCATGGGGTCGGTTCTATTTATCATTTTTCAGTTTCTGAATAACTCCAAACGAAATGCCCGTCAGCGGGGAAAACTGCCTGACTCCAGCCCCAAAGGAGAGAGCGTATCTTAACACTTGGTAGATACCTGTACCGCTTTTCTTACGTATCTGTCTGGCCATATATTCCACAAGAAAATTGCTTAACGATGGCAAATTTACAAACATATTCTGATAAAACCAAATTAATTACAAAAAATGATTACAAGAACCGACCACGTGATTTTTACACCTTAGAACTACCCACGTGATCTCACTGTAAAATTACATGTGACGGAATAATGAATGTCTAAATTCTTTATTAATAATTCCCAATTATTCAAAGGATATTTTTCGCCTTTAGGCTGAGATTCACAGTTGATTTTTAACTCGTACTCATCCGCAATAAAAATGTGTAAATCATAAATAAGTGGGGCTAATTCAATTTTTTCTATCCTTTTCTTTTCCAACTGCATAGCTGCAACTGCAATTTTACCAACATTTGCGGTAGTGTCATCGTCTGCTGTCGCCAGAATCCTGCCAGAATGCAAAATTTCCCAATAGCACCATATCCAGATAGAGTTGTTCTTTTCTGTTTCAATTAGCAAGATACTCCCAGCAGCACCTCCTGCTCTTGAATATTTGATATTGTCACCTTTTAGCATCTGCAAGCTTTCTACTAATGATAATGTATTCATTTGGCAAATAAGTTTAAAATGTAATCACAAGCCTCTTTCTCAGTAAAAAAAACTTGCAAATTTTCTCTCGTACCCCTTTCGCTTAAATAAAAAACTTCCCATCTATGATAATTTTCATATAAAATAATTCTATCACATTCCAAATTCCCATATAGAGAATATAAACTTTGATTTACACCAAGTTTATCTAACTCAAACTTTAAATCCTTCCTATTCATAATATTTATTTCAATGGAACAATTATTTTAAATTCTAATAAAGATTTTGCATCTAAAGGAATCATGGGGTCGGTCCCCCAGATCTGGCAAAAATGATCAGTAGAACCGATCCTGTGATCCTAAAACCGACCCTGTGATACTATATATTGTGTAACCAAAAAATTGATTGCTATCGAACCAACTAATATACATGGAGTAATAATAAAAAGTAGCCACTTGCTTTTTATTATTCTTGGGTTGATTTTCCCCCCGATCAAGCATATAGCGTCTTTGTGAAATATGTAGTATCGGCAATCTAGAAAAACCATACAGAAGAATATAGACAATACATATCTTGTTTTGGGGAAATTATATAAACTTTGTAATAACTCAGACGATACGAAAAATAAAAAAATATCCAAGAAGGTGTTAAGAACACAATTGAGGACAACGCTACTGTTAATAACCGCAGTGTTTTTTGCGTCCCATTTGGCATAATGAAACTTACGTAGCATCATGTAGCAGCAACAAGTGACAAAATCTATTAGGTTCATAAAAGGTAATTACTAATCAATTATAAAACAAAGTTACGAAAAAAAACAAATAAACTATAAACATTTCAATAAAAATTCCCAAATTGGTAATATCAAATTATCCAAGAATGTTACCACCACGGAATTAGATAACTCCCTGATGCAGCACTGGCATATGTTCCCGAAGATCATGGGGACTCTGATCTGTTCGGAGACTTCAAAAAAACTGTATATAGTCTTCATCGTCCTCAAAGATGTCTTGGCGGTTAATGCCACGAACAGATCAGAGTCCCCTGATCTACTGCGTCCCCTGATCTACTCTCTCGAAGAGAGAACCGACCCCGTGATTTGGTTTTTTCAATGATTCCCAGATTTTATCAAATTCATCTTTCGGAATTATATCTTTTTCCGACAAAGACAGCTGGTCTATGCTTTGATCATAGAGAATAGAATTCTCGCAAACGGGGGTTGTTGTTGACAGGCAGATGGCTTTTTCGGTATATATTTCAACTTGCCTGACAGCATATTCACCAATAAACTGCATGTAGAATGTTATATCTTCTTCTTCCCAGTGCTTCCTGACATACGTTATGTTTAATTTCATGTTTCTATAATTTTCCACGACATATAAATCAACAGAAGGAAATTCAGAAGAAATCGTATTAATTGCCCTTTTGATGTCAACCCACGAACCACCGCCGAGACCTGCTCCAATAGCAGGCATCGCAATTTCCCTAATGCTTCTATCTTGAGCATATGCCAACATCTTGTAAAGAGATTGCTCAATATGCTTTAATTGCACTTTTTCCTTCCAGGTCCTTTGAGTTCCTAAATTGAATATTACACCATCGTCATATTGATAAATAAAGATTTCGCCTATGCCAAACCTCCCCTCTCTGCAAAGAGTCTTGTATTGTTTATACATTTGGGGATATTTCTTTCTAAATTGCAAGGCAATTCCCTTACCCATTGCTCCTGCACAGTTACAGCCGTGAGCATAGTTCCTAATCTGAGGAATATTAAATATATCTCCTTCTTGTATGTAAAATACCATATATGTTAGAACTTAATTTTAAACAACAATATTCCGCCTTCAACAATTCGGCCCTGCAAAGGTAATGGATTTTCTCCAGGAATTAGAAAGTTATTAGGATTATTTTGAATAACATTTACCAGATCAGGGGGCTCTAATTTTGCGCTCTGATATATTCTATCAGAGCGCAAAATTAGAGCCCCCTGATCTACGAACGAATGGGAACCATAGAGAACAGGACAAGAGAAACTACCTGACCAGCACTTTCTTTCCGTCTCTAATCTGTATACCGACGGTAGCCGTTGGTTCCGTTCTTCGGCCTTGCAAATCATACATATAGCCGCTGTGCGAGGACGATGTTCTGACATCTCTGATTCCCGTCGTGTAGTCGATGTTGCCGATACGGATAGTGTATTGGCCACTCAAGGGCTCCGGCAGTCCACTGAAGGCGAAGGTATCGCTGCACAACGAAGCACTTCCCTGGTCTACATGAGGTTGCAACTCCCAGCCATACAGCTGCTCGATACGGTCTCCATCACGATAGAAGCAAGTATAGTCACGATGCGGATAAAACCATTGGACATTTTCAAATGTCAACACCCCATTGCTATATTTGCAGGCGGAGTGAGGTGTCAACTTCGTTTCAGGGTTACCGGTTCCTTCAAGCCACCCGGAATCATGGGTATAGATGGGGTCTGCGCTAATTTCTCTTGCGAGATATTCTCCAAGGCTATATTCCAACCACAGAGCTTGCGAACAGACGACATCATCCAAGTCACTGAGCATAAAAAAGTTGGTAAAAGAGCCGAAGTCTTCCAGCCACTGGTCATGCCAGCTGCCGTCAGGTGTCTTTACCGTCAGCAACCTCTTGGTGACAGGTGCGCCTGTCCCGCAAAACGATATGTTTACGAGTGTGTCCTTCACCGACTCTACCAGCCATTCCATGCCGTTGAAAGTCGTAAAATGGTCGCCTGCAGAGAGATTGAAGTCAAAGGCAAGCGTCTCTTTCTGACTCTCGAAATCATAAATGAACATTTGCCTGTCGGCCCATCGGTAGCCATATTGCAATCTGACAAGTTGACTGGGATCTGGATTCCAGAAGTAGAATTCCGGGTATACCCCATCGTAGACACGGTTATATTCAACGCCGTTCGAGGCCGTTTCCGCAAGGCTGTAATACATCTTGACTGCTGGCCGGTCATTGCCTTTCTCCATTACAGCCAATGCCCAGTTCTGCTTGGCGTACGCCGGTGCCTGCTCCGATTGGGTATCAGTCGCTGCCATTTGGCCATAACCATAGCCGCATCCCATACCGGCGAACAGCAAGGTCATTAAGAATTTCGTTGTAATCTTCTCCATAGCTATACTCATTTAGGTTATTTATTGTTTCATTCTACTCGCAAAGATAATACAAAATGAATTTGAAGAAAAAATATTAGTCAACAAATAATTTGGAAATAATTTAGTATAAAAATAACCTGTTGTTTCCCATATAATTACAAATGGCCTATACGACGCACCATTTGGTCAAACTGACGCGCTTTACCTTCCTGCCCAAAGACTTTTCTAAGCAGTTCTTGGCGTTTAGTCGTTATACTTGCTCGTGACAAGCCTATAAAACGAGCAATATCAGCAGGCGAGAAATACAGGCGAACAAGCATACAAATATGATATTCGTCTACACTGATACTGGCTCTGGCATGCATCATAGCATAGAAATCGGGCAATAGTTTGTTTATCGTTAAAGTCAAGGCATCCCAGTCTGCTTTCTCCATATTCTCCTTAGGATGGGTCAGGACATATTTCAAATGATGGTAAATGTCTGTATTTACCAACCGTTCGTCTATAGTTGTTTCATGCCCGATAGCTAACTCATATCCTGAAATCTTCTTTTGCAGAAGGTTGATATCAGCTTCTTTTTGACATAGAAGTTCATGAAAATGGCTTTCCTTCAGTTTCAAGGCATCATTCATCGTTTTTTCAAGCTGTTCTACATGATGCTTATATTCTTGTTCTCTATGGTTTATCTCAGCCTGCTTCTTCAGTCTTGCTGCATATATAATCACAGACACAATAATAATTACAGAAACAAATAAGAATAACAATATAAACACCAGATGACGATAACGACTTGCCTCGACCGTCTTCTGTTTGGCTATAATTTCATTTCGACTATAGTTATAGAGAGACTGCATATGACGCAACTGTAAAATTGAAGACTCTTGCATACGCTTCTCACTCATTTGATAAGTTAGGCTTGCATATTTTGCAACAGAATCGGGAATGTGTAGTTTATCGTACAAAAGATACAATCCATGGAAACCTGCTTCTTGATTGTTGACATCAGTAGCTGAAGACAATTCTTTCCTGAATAGCCTTTCAGCTGTTTTAATATCGCCTATACCTAAATAGTACAGTCCTTTGCTATAATAATAGACTTCTCGCCCCTGTTCTATATTACCAAAAGAATCGAAGAGGCCAGAATCTGATTCGTACATGTCAAACAATGGTTTTGCCTTCTCATATTGCCCAGTTTTCACATAGGCATCAGCCAACAGACCGCATGCACCTATTGAATACTGCTCATGTTTATAGTGTTTATAAAGGCCTATGGCATGCTGAAGGGCGATGATAGCAGAATCGGGCTGATTATTCAAATAATACGCATAATATCGATATTCGTTACTTCGCAACCACACAAGTGTGTCCTTCGCTATTTGGGCATATCTGCCAGAATTTTTCAATTGAGCCAGCATTTCATGGGGCATGAGTTGGTCCTCAAACAGCTCCGCCATCTGTCCATGCACGCGTGCCAGCAGGGAGAAGTCGCAGTCGGTGGCGGTGGTATCGGCATGGTCGGCGGCATCATGATAGTGCTGAAGGGCCTCGGGAGCCTCGCCGCGGTCGCGGTAGACGCAGCCCAGCAGGTAGTGGGCACGTACTTGTTCATTGGCCGTGCCAAAGCGGTCATAATAGTCGGCAGCAGCCTGCAGCCGCTCGGCCAGCGAGTCCATCGGCACATACGCCTTGTTCATCGAGTCGGCACACGCTATCGTCTGCCGCATCTCCTCGGCAGTACGTCCCAGTCGGCTACAACCTACGGCAAGCAGCACGGCCACAACAAACAATAATCTTATGCATGTCTTCATATCCGCATACAAAGTTACCCTTTTCTTTCCACAAAAGCAAAAAAACTCTAGAAAAAGCACTGCTTAATTAAAAAGAAGCCCTCTCATCGTTGCTGATGAAAGGTCTTCTCTCTCCTGATCAACTTTGTTATAATCGGATAAGTGTTGAGCCCAATCGCCCTATCTGTACGGCATAGACACCGCGCTGCAGACCGTCGAGACTGATGCTGCCGCCTGCCACCTGCGTCTGGCGCACGATGGCTCCCGACAGGTTGTAGAGCGTGACCGCCGTTCCGTCCTCGGCACCCTCGGCATAGAGTCGGCTGTCGGCCATGCGGAAAGTCACTCCCTGCGGTTGGTGCTGACTGAGTTCGCTGATGGCTGTTGGCAGTCCCAGCACATAGAGTATTCCCTTGTAGGCATTCAGTTTTCCATGACCGGCACGGATGCCCGCTTTCTGGGTAAACTCGTCGGTTTCAGTGCTATGCTCGATGATTTCCTTCACCTTGTCGATGGTCAGAGTGATGCCCTTGTCGTGGGCAGCCTGCAGCCACAGGGCAATGATGCCTGCAGCGATGGGCGTTGCCATCGACGTACCGTTGGATTTCACCCATCTGTAGCTTCGTGGGGTGGTCTGACCTTTAAACTGATTCGAGAAATTCTGGTCGGCAATGACGTCGTTGACTTCATCGTCCATGAACGAGTTGCTGGCACTATAGATACAGTGACCGGGTGTTACGACGAAGGGATGCTGGTGGCCGGCATAGTCAATGCCATAGCTGGTGTATTTGGAGATATCGCCTACTGTTTCCCCTGCATCAGTTGTTGGTTTTTCACCTGGTTCGCTAACAACCAGATTGTTGGCGCTCCATGAACCCACGCTGATGGGGACACCAGTGGTGCAGAGGTCGCCTACGCTGACATCGGCTGACCCCTTGTCAAATCCCTCGGCGTCCTCAAACTCGCAGCCGCTATCGGAGTTGATCCATGCGCGTTGCTCTACGCTCTCGTCAGCCGTAATCTCGACGCCTAATCTGATGTCGCTGCTGATTATTGTTCCAATCGTCTGAATGGTTGTTGAGGTCAGATGGCGAGTGCCTCCCTTCGGATCCTGTGTCTCGCCGATGCCATTTTTAACAGCCAGCGCACCGCCCGAATTGTAATAACGGCTTTTGCCCTCGCTGTCTTTCATCAGTTTCAGCAAGTCCTTGCTCAGCTCGTCCTCCTCAGCTTCCTCCCCGTCTTTGGATATGGAAGCCTGTGAATTGATGCCGTTCACAAGCTCATATGTATTCGTGGTGGCTACCTCCGTCTTCTTCACTATGTCGTAGAGGAAGATTCTAATCTTGGCAGGCTTGTTAGTCAGCAGGTAGTTGATGAAACCGAATTCTTTGTTCCTGCCTAACACCACCTTGAGCGGATGGTCGGCATCTATCGTTTTGTGGACATGACATTTTTCGCTTCCTTCGTTGCCGGTTGCAATGGTCATGATGTTGCCTTTGTCGCAGAAATATTTATAGGCCAGCGATTCTGCACTGGTACCGTCGTGGGGCCCTGCTGCAGTATTCATGCTCATCGTCACTATCAGGGGCTTGCCGGCCTTCTTGGCATATTCCTCCATGTAGTTCATTGCATTGATAACGTTGAGCACCTCTACGTTGGTAGTGCTTCCTTCGTATTTCTTATTTTGTTGTTCGTCGGCATACGTATCGCTGAAAATGAGTTCTGCCTTAGGTGCTATACCGGCGAGACTGCCGCCCGCAGTGCCCTTCACGTTGGCTACCGGACTGGCTGCTGCACATCCGGCTACGTGTACGCCGTGGAATGTATTGGTCTGTTTCAGCTGCAGGGTGTCGAGTATCATGTCGGGCGTGTCGAAGAGCGAACCGTCCACTTCCTTGCCGTCAATCACCGCCTTCTTGCCCTTTCCATCGGTATAGGTCATGCCGGACATATAGACAGCCTTGATGCGCAGGTTACCATTCTCGTCTTTGAAGACGGGGTGGGTGCAATCGAAACCGGAGTCAATGACTCCAATGATGACGCCATCGCCGTTGTAGGCCTGTGGCAGTTGCTCGCCCGTGCCGCTCTGCACCTCGTCGGTGTGTGTGACCTGTCGCGACTTATCGAGTTTCAGCAGGGGTTTCGTACCTATCGCAATATTCGCCACCCCCTCCAATTGGGCAATGTCAGTCAACTGTTCGGCTGTGGCAGCCACCATCAGCATGCGACCCATAGCCGCCTTCACTTCTGCGCCCCTTTCGGTTATCTGTGTGCTCACTTCGTCGGGGTTGGCATCCGCTTGAACGTTCACCATGAAAAGCCCGGGCTTCTGTTCTTCTGCCGACGCTGCACGCCTTGTCTTTGCCTGCTGCACGTAGGCACTCACCATCGGAGCCAGTTTGCTTTGTGCCACCATACTGCCGCAGCCCATCAACAGCAAAGCCAGCAACCCGAAAAATTTCTTTTCCTTATACATATATATATTGTTTTAGTGTTTGCAAATTTAAAATAAAAAACTGAAATACACTCGCTATCACGACATTTTTTATGCCCGAACCGTTAAAAAATAGCCTTAAATGATATTTTTTTCCTTTTCCATGCACGATTATTATTCTTTTTGTTACTCTTGCATCCGATTTGATAGATCAGGGGACTCTGATCTATCATACGATACAGTGATGCACTTCACAATCTCACCAATAGCTGTCGTCTTTTCCAAAATAAGAAGATGCACATGGTTAGGCATCTAACGAAAAAGAAGCCCTTTCACCGTTGCTGATGAAAGGGTTTCTCTCTGAAAAGTGGCGGTCTCCTACTCTCCCGCATTGCATTGCAGTACCATCGGCGCAGGCGGGCTTAACTTCTCTGTTCGGAATGGGAAGAGGTGGGACCCCGCCGCAATAACCACCTGATAT